>Ga0182024_10001196_pt1 | contig 67236 bp, 53 predicted proteins | sample P32metaG_FD_120480 | JGI IMG/M metagenome (GOLD analysis project Ga0182024, IMG submission 120480) | Permafrost microbial communities from Stordalen Mire, Sweden - P3-2 metaG (Illumina Assembly) | ecosystem: Environmental > Terrestrial > Soil > Wetlands > Permafrost | place: Sweden: Stordalen... | reverse complement strand
CGGCGATGATCGCGTCGAGCTCGTCGGCATTGGCGCGGCGCGCGGCGGCGTCGCAGAAGCGCGAGTCGTCCGCCAGCTCGGACCGATCGACCGCCGCCATCACGCGAGCGGCAATCTGCTGCGTGCCCCCCGAGATCGCCACCCAGCGGTCGTCGGCGGTGCGGTAGGCATTGCGCGGGGACGTCCGCGGCGAGCGATTGCCCTGCCGGTTCTGGACCACGCCGAGCGCGTCGAACTCGGTCACCTGAGGTCCAAGCGCGCTGAACAGAGGCTCGTACAGGCTGAGATCGATCACCTGTCCCTGGCCGCCGCCGGCGGCATCACGCCAGTACAGCGCGATCAGCACGGCGTAAGTCCCGGCCATGCCGCAGACGGCGTCGGCGAGTCCGAACGGCGGCAGCGTCGGCGGGCCGTCGGTCATCCCGGTCATGTGGGCGAAACCGCAGAAGGCCTCGGCCAGCGTGCCAAACCCCGGGCGATCACTGTATGGCCCGGTCTGCCCGAACCCGGTCACGCGCGCCACCACCAGCCGCGGGTTGACGGCGTGCAGCGCCTCGGGCCCCAGCCCCCAGGCCTCGAGCCGCCCCGGACGGAAGTTCTCGATCAGCACGTCGGCGTCGGCGGCGAGGGCGCGGGCGACCTCGCGATCGTCCTCCTGATTGAGATCGAGCGTGATCACCCGCTTGTTGCGCGAGATCGTCTTCCACCACAGCGGCACGCCGTCCTTGGACAGACCCCAGCGGCGGGCGTCATCGCCGCGTGCATGCTCGACCTTGATCACGTCGGCGCCGAAGTCACCCAGGTTGGTGGAGATCAGCGGCGCCGCGTAGAGGCTCGACAGGTCCAGCACCCGCAGACCCGCCAAGGCGACTGGCGGGGGGGTCGTGTCCACAGGGGGATCCGGCTCGGCCTCCGCGGACGTGGCCAGGACTCGCCGCGCGCGCTCGGCGACGGGGGCGTCGATGAACCGACCGTCGATGTGCACCCCGCCACGGCCCTCGCGCACGCCCGCCTCATAGGCGTCGAGCACGGCCCGCGCCTCGGCCAGCTGTTGCGAGCTGGGATCGAACACAGCCCGGATCACCGCCAGCTGATCGGGGTGGATCGCGTGCTTTCCCGAGAAACCGAGCGCTCGGGCATTCTCCGCCTCGGCGCGCAGCCGGACCGGCTCGCGGAAGTTCGGGAAGACGCCGTCGTGCGGCGGCTGGAGCCGGTTCCGGCGCGAGGCGAGGACAAGTGCGACCCGCGCCGCCACCAGCGTGTCGCTGAGCTCGCCGGGCGGCGGCCAATCGAGGCCCAGGTCGAGGCTGAAGTCCCCCGCCCCGAAGCCGAGGCGGGCGATCCGCGTACTCGCGGTCGCTATCTCATCCACACGGGTGAGACCGGCGACGGTCTCGATCGTGGGCATCAGCGCCACCGAGCCGCGAGTCACGCCGCGGCGGCGCTCGAGCGCCAAGAGCAGAGCGTCGACGGCGCCCACGTCGGCGGCCGACTCCGCCTTGGGGAGGACGATTCCGGCCAGGCCGTGGCGCACGACCGCCTCGAGGTCATCGATGAGCAGTTCGCGCTCCGGGTTGACGCGAACCCACAGTGCCGCGGGCGGGGCGCCGCGTTCGATCGTCGCGGCCACGAGTTCGCGGGCCCGCGGCTTTGCCGCTGGGGCGACGGCATCCTCGAGGTCGAGAATGTAGGCCGAGGCGCCGAGGCCGCCGACCTTGGCGAGCTTGGGCTCCTCGCCCCCGGGCACGTAGAGCATCGCCACCAGTGACGCGCTCACGGAGCCTCCCCCCCGACCTTGGCCGAGACCTGGCGTGCCGCTTCGCGCAACCGAGGGCCAAAGGCGCGCATCCGATGCGCGGTCCAGCGCTCGGCGGGCCCGGCAGCCGTGATCGCCCCCAAGACCCCCCGGCGCCCGTAGACCGGTACCGATACGGCGCCGACGCCGGGCGTGCGGTCGCCGACGCCCACCAGATAGCCGCGGCGACATGCGTCCTCGAGCGCCGGCGCCAGCGCTCGGCCGGCGACGCCCGCCCGGGCCAGGATCGCCGCCCGCTCCGGCGCATCGAGAAACGCGAGGATCGCCTTGCCGGTGGGGCCGCTCCACAGCGGCACAGGCTCACCGATCGTGAGCACCCGGCGCAGCACCTCCCGGCTCTCGGCGCCGGCGACGCAGACGCGCTCATCGCCGCTGCGCACGTGCAAGCTCAAGGTCTCACCGCACTCGTCGCGCAAACGCTCGAGGTGAGGCTGAGCCGAGTGCGGCAGACCCGAGCCGCCGATCACGACCGCGGCCAGCGAAACCAGGCCGGGTCCAACCGAGTAGCGCTTGCTGTCGAGATCGCGCTGCAACAGGGTCCGCTGCTCCAGGTAGGAGAGCAGGCGCGCCGCCGTGGACTTGTCCAGTCCGGAACCGGCGGCCACATCGGAGAGCCCGCACGGCTGGTCAGCTCGGGCGACGTGCTCGACGACCTGAAAGGCGCGTTCCGCGGTCTGGCTCATCGCATCAGCTGTTGATACGGTGTCTCATTGAGCGACCAGTGTACGCCAGACTGCCACGATGCCCGCAATGACTGGCCCCGGGGCCCGGCCGCCGTGGGGGGCTCTGCTCTCCGAAGCGGATCGCGAGCAGATCGCTCGGGCGGGCTTCGGCGGGCGCGTCGGGTTCGGGCTGCGCCCGGCCGTGCTGGTGATCGACGCGCAGAACTACATGGTCGGACCGCCGGCCGGCTCGGTGCACACCTATCCCGCGGCCTGTGGGCAGGTCGCCCACACCGCCATGGGGGCGATCGCCCGGCTGCTCGAGGCGGCGCGCGAGAGCGGCGCTCCGGTCATCTACACCCGCAACCAGTTCCGGCGCGACGGTTCGGATATGGGCGTCTACGAGCGCAAGCGCGGCCGTCCACAGACCGAGGGGTGGTGCCTGGAGGGCTCTGAGGGAGCCCATATCCACGCCGGTGTGGCACCGCGCGACGGGGACCTGGTGCTGGACAAGGTCAAGCCGAGCGCGTTCCACGGCACACCCCTGCTCGGCCTGCTCGTCGACCGGCGCGTCGACACGGTGCTGATCACCGGCGGCTCGACGTCGAACTGCGTGCGCGCCACGGCGGTGGACGCCGCCTCGCACAACCTGCGCACGATCGTGGTCGCGGACTGTGTCTTCGATCGCTTCGAGATCTCCCATCTCGTTTCGCTGTTCGATCTCGATCGTCAGTACGCCGACGTGGTCGGTCTGAGGGAGGCCGTGGAGGCGCTGCGGGCGACCTCCGCGGGCGAGTAGGGCGCACCCGCGCCCGAGCGAAGAAATTCCGCGGCCGGCCTGCTGCGCGGTAGGATCCCGCGCCAGACGCGGTTAAAGTCCGACATAAGGAGAGGGAGCCGTGCCCAGGGTCTGTGTGCTCGTTCCGTTTGCCTTCGACGAGAAGGGCCTCGCCAATCGCAGGTTGCAGCAGGAGTCGGTCAGGCTGAGTCCGGACATGGAGCTCGACTACAAGCCGGTCAAGGCGGGTCCGGATCTCTACGACAGCTACCACGACTACGTGCTGGCCGACCTGTCGATGTTCGAGGCGGGCCTCGACGCGGCCGACGAGGGCTACGACGCGCTGTGCATCGACACGATGAGCGACTCCGGCGCCAACGCCTTGCGCTCGGTCCTCGACATCCCGGTCGTGGCGCCCGGCAAGGCCTCGTACCTCACCGCGCTGATGCTCGGCCACCACTTCTCCGTGCTGACCCAATGGGACGGCTGGATCCCTCTGTACAGGAAGGGCGTGCAGGAGTACGGGCTCGTCGACCATCTCGCCTCGGTCCGTTCGATCAACGTACCGCCCGACGTCGAGAACCTCCTCGGCGGTAAGGAGGAGGATGTCTTTCCCAAGCTGCGCGACGCAGGTCTGCAGTGCGTGGCCGACGGCGCGGACGTGATCTGCCTAGGCTCGACCACGATGCACCAGTCGCACGCCTACCTGACCGAGCAACTGCCGGTGCCGGTGATCAATCCGGGACCACTCTCCTACAAGCTGGCGGAGACGCTGCTCGCGCTCGGGCTGACCCAGAGCCGGACCGCCTATCCGCGTCCCAACGTGGAGAAGCGGGCGATGGTTCACGCCGCTATGGCCGGGGCCGCCGAGAGCGCAAAGGCTGGCAGCTGAGCGCCCGGCTTATCCAGGCGTGAGCGATTATCGGATAGCGCTCCTCCCGGGCGACGGCATCGGTCCGGAGGTGATGCACGAGGCTCGGGCGACGCTCGACGCCGTCACTGAGTCGGACGACCGTTTCAGCGTCACCGTGGAGTCCTTCGAGGCCGGCGCGGGTCTCCACCTCCGGACCGGCGCCCCGATCGAGCCCGGGACGTTCGAGCGCCTGGCTGAGTTCGACGCGATCCTGGCCGGCCCGTTCGGCGACCCCCGGGTGCCGGACGTCCCGGTGCTCTGGGGCACGATCCTCGCGATGCGCCAGCGCTTTGGCCAGTACGTCAATCTGCGGCCGGCGCGGTTGCTGCCGGGAGTGCAGAGCCCGTTACGGGCCGCGGAAGCATCCGGGCTCGACATCGTCGTCGTGCGCGAGAACACGGAGGGCGAATACTCAGGAGTCGGCGGCCGCGTGCACCGGGGCCGCGACATCGAGGTCGCCGCCGAGACGTCGCTGTTCACGCGCGCGGGCGTCGAACGGATCATCCGGTACGCCTTCGAATACGCCCGTGAGCGCGGGCGCCGGCGCGTGACCAGCGCAACCAAGTCCAACGCTCTGCGCCACGCCATGCCGTTCTGGGACGAGGTCTTCGAATCCGTGGCCGCCGAATTCCCCGAGCTCGAGCACGAGAGCGCGTTGATCGATGCCCTGGTCGCCCGCGTCGTGACCCACCCGGCGTCGCTGGATGTGGTCGTCGCCTCCAACCTGTTCGGAGACATCCTCAGCGATCTGACCGCTGCCGCGGCCGGCAGCCTGGGCGTCGGCGCGAGCGCGAATCTCGACCCGACGGGGACCTCCCCGAGCCTGTTCCAGGCGATCCACGGATCGGCCCCGGACATCGCCGGGCGCGAGGTCGCCAACCCGATCGGCGAGATCATGTCGGTGGCGCTGATGCTCGAGTCTCTCGGGGAGGCCGAGGCGGCGGCCGCGATCGAGGCGGCGGTGGAGAAAAGCACGGCGGACCCGGCGACGCGTACGCGCGACCTCGGGGGTTCGGCCAGTACGCGTGAGGCCGGCGAGGCCGTCCGCTCGGCCTTCGCCTAGCAGAAGCCATCCGCTCGGCCTTGGCCTAGCGCCCCGACGCTAGGCTGCCGGCCCTGAGTCCTCGAAGACGTCGAGCGGCAACCGGCAGGACACGAGGCCGTTGGGCACATTGACCGCCTCGGCGATGCTCAGATCGGCGGCTACGCTCGCCAGGACGTAGCCCTGCTCGCGCGTCAGGCCACGCTCGTGGTGCAGCCAGGACACCAGCTCGTCGAGGGCGCGCCTGGCCGCGAGCGTCAGGTCGAGGTCGGCGTTCTCGCCCTCGTCGGTGAGCGGGATGCCGGTGGTGGCGAACCAGGCGCGCGAGCGTCGACGCGGCGGCTCGACGTACTCGACGGCCGCAAAGCGCGGGCGCCAGCGCAGAGTCTCCGCCGGGCGAAGACCAACCCGAACGGTGGCCGTGGCCGCCACCTCGATCGCCGTGCCGCAGCATTCACCCTCGCCCTGGGCGAAGTGTGCATCCCCCAGCGACAGCAGGGCGCCGGGCACGTGCACCGGCAGCAGCAACCGGCTGCCCACGGTCACCTGTGGCAGATCGAGGTTGCCGCCGTTCTCGCGGGGTGGAATCGTGCGCAGGGCCCGCGAGGCGTAGGGCTCGTGCGCCGGCGCGGCCCCGGAGCGCAGGGGCCCGAGGACGAACCCGCCGGTGGCGGCGAGCGCCGCCTCACGCTGGGTGGCGAGCGCCAGCAGCTCGGCGGACGGTGCCACCGCCACGCAGCCCAGAAATGGGCGACCCCGGATCGCCACCCCCGGCAGCTGCGCCGAGCGGGCGGCGCCGGCAGCGATCTCCCAGTGCACGAGGTACGGCTGCTGGAAGCAATCCCCGAGCAGACCGAAGCCGGGGATCACGGCGGTTGCACCCAGGCCCTCGGGCCGAACATCGATCACCTCGACGACGAGCACGTCCCCGGGGCGCGCGCCGCGCACCTGCACCGGCCCGGTGAGCGGATGGTTCGTGTCCAGCTCGAGCTCGCCCAGCGAGTCAGATCTGCGATCGCTCCCGAGCCCGCCGTCCATGCCGTCGCGCAACTCGGCTTCCACCTCGTCGCCGGGATCGATCACGGCAACGGGGTCGAGCTGTGGCCACAGCCGGTTGTGGCTGTTGGCCGAGTCGGCGACGATCGAGACGTCGCGATTGACCTTGACGCGCACCCTCATCGGATCTGGAGCATCGCTCGTTTTCCCATTGTCAAACATTAGCCTGTACCGGACGGCACGGTGCGGTTAGAATCCGCTCGGGAACGCGGTATTCGTTGGTATACCGTCCCTGAACCGCCGTTACGGTTTGCTGTCGCCGTCCGTCCCCGAGGATCGAGAGGAGCCCACATGCCCTATGCCGACGTAGGTGACGTCCGGCTGTATTACGAGTTCACCGGACCGGAGGACGCTCCCCTGATCCTCCAGTTCGGAGGCTCGCTGTTCGGACGCCAGAACTTCGATTCGGTCAACGACGGCTTCCGAAAGAACTTCCGCCTCCTGAGCTTCGACGCGAGCGGCTACGGGCGCTCGACGCAGCCCCTGACGGCCTACACAATCGAGAACTGGGCCGACGAGGGCGCCGGCCTGCTCGACGCCCTCGGGATCGACCGCGCCTTCACTCACGGGACCTCAATGGGAGGCATGATCGCGCTCGCGTTCACGGCCAAATACCCAGAGAAGACCATCGCCAGCTGCGCGGACTGCGCGTTTGCCCGCTGCGACGTCTACCGGCGGACGATGTTCCGCAACTGGCGTCAGCAGTGCGAGGCGCTGCCGCTGGACGACTTCTGCGCGCTGCTGACGATTCAGGCCGTGGGCGCGGGCTTCATCGAGGAGAATCCCGACATCTTCGACAACGTGACGCGCGTGGTCAGCATGAACTCGCCGTACACCGTGCGCCAGGCCTGTCTCGCGATGGAGACCATGGATCTGGAGCCGCTCGTGTCCCAGATCCGGCGACCCATCCTGTTCACCAACGGAGCGAGGGACATCATGACGCCGCCAGACCTGGCGCCCTCGGGATTCAGCGTGCGCCAGATCGTCGAGGCAGTACCCGAACACGCGCGCCTGCACGCCTTCCCGGAGATCGGTCATGCCGACCTGCTGGAGGTTCCCGACGAAGCGGTGCGGGTGGTCACTGCCTTCTTCCAGGAGGTCTCAGACCAAGAGGGCTCGTCGTCGCTGAGCGCCGCGTCCGCCTGAGGACGCTGGCCGGACGGCGTGCTCGGCGGGCCGGATGGGGTGCTCGGCGGACCGCGCACCCCATCCCGAGCGTCAGCTACCCGGCGCCGGGATGGCGCTTGATGAAGTCGGCCACCGCGCGGCAGTGCTCCTGCGTGCCGTCGAAGATCGTCGAGTGGTTGGACCCCTTGACGACGTAGACCTCGCCGTTGGGCAGATGATCGGCGATCCACTGCTGCCCGGCTCCGGCCGGCCCCTGGTCCCAAGGTGTCATCACGTCCTCGTCGCCCCCGAGCACGAGCGCCGGTGAGGTGATCTTCCCAACCCAATCGCGCAGGTCCATGTCGATCATCGCCTCACAGGCCTGGATCATCACGCGATCCTCGTTGGCATCGCGGAGGATCTGCTGGATCACGTCCACGCCCGCCTGGCCCTCGGGCGTCTCCATGTAGGCCCGTGACAGGCACTGCCAGGAGATCAGCTCGGCGAGCGTGCGGCTGCCGCAGCCCTCGAGCCGGATCAGGTCGATCCAGTTGTGGAACACCAGCTGGCCGGAGAACCCGAGCTTGGCCGCGGCGCAGTTGATCACCACCGACTGGACCCGGTCCGGGTATTTCCCGGCCATCAGGATCGCCACCATTCCGCCCATCGAGGTCCCGTGCACATGCGCGCGCTCGATCCCTAGCGAGTCGAGCATCCCGGCAGCGTCATCGGCCCACACCTCGATGTCGTAGTCCTGCTCGGGTTTCTCGGATGCACCGTAGCCGCGCTGGTCGTAGTCGATGCACCGGAAGTCAGCGCTGAGCAGCGGTGTCCCCGGGCCGAAGTTGAAGTGCCCGAACCCCGACCCGTGGATCTGGAGCACGGGCTCCCCGTCGCCGGTGATCTGGTGCCAGAGGTTCGCGCCACGTACGTTGATCATCTCGCCCGACTGCACGGTGTCAGCCATTTGACCGTTCTCCTTTGCGCTGGTTGCCGAAGTCATCCATCGCCCGCGCCTCCGCCGGCGGGCATCGGTTCAGATTCCGGATGGGGGACCGGCGGGCCGAATGCCCCCGCCGCACGCAGCCGCGCCACCCGCGCGCTGTCGTACCCGCAGACCTCGCGGAGGATCGCGTCGGTGTCCTCTCCCCGAAACGGGGCGCGAGCCAGCGGGGTCCTCGGTCCGCTCAAGCGCAGCGGCGAGGCGACCTGTCGCACCTCGCCAAACCTGGGATGGTCGATCGCGACGACGTCGTTACGGGCCTGCGCCTGGGGATCCTCGAGCGCTTCTGCGACCTCGTAGACCGGCCCGTTGGGCACGCCGGCGGCGGTCAGGGTCTGCGTCCATTCGAGCGTCGTGCGCTCGCGCACGAGATCGGCGATCTCGGGTACGAGCCGGTCACGATTCGCATTGCGGGCCGCGAAGTCGGCGAAGCGCGCATCGCCGAGCAGGTCGCGGCGATCGAGGACCTCGCACAGCCGCTCCCAGAACTTCTGCTTGGCGCAGGCGATCGTGATCCAGCCGTCCGCGGTGGCAAACGCCTGGAACGGGACGATCGACGGATGGGCGGAGTCGGCCCTGCGTTGCGGCACGTAGTCGCCGCTGGCTGTCCAGGTGCCCACGTACATCAGCTGGTGCAGGGCGGTCTCGAACAACGAGATGTCGGCGTCGCAGCCAATGCCGTCGCGGCGCGCGCGGTGCAGGCCGGCGAGCAGCGCGAGCGCCGAGACGTAGCCGCCCGAGAGATCGACGAGCGACAGGCCGCTCTTGGTGGGCGGCCCGTCGGGGTCTCCGGTGAGGCTCATCCAGCCGGCCATCGCCTGCATCACATAGTCGTAGCCTGCCTCGGCGGCCCGTGGACCGGTCATCCCGAAGCCCGACAGCGAGACGCACACGATGCGCGGATTGAACTCCTTGAGGTCGTCATAGGTGAGCCGGAGCTTTGCCGGCTGGTCGCCGCGGAGATTCGAATACACCGCGTCGGCGTGGCGAACCAGATCCTCGAGCACCGCGCGGCCGTCGGGATGACGCAGATCGAGCGAGACGCTGCGCTTGTTGTGATTGAAGGTCTCGAAGAAGAGTGAGTCCTCGCCGTCCTGAAAGGGCGGCACGTAGCGCCCCACGTCGCCGCCGGACACGGGATCCTCGATCTTGATCACCTCGGCGCCCAGATCGGCGAGCTGGAGCGTGCCCCAGGGACCGGCCCCGTACTGCTCCACGGCGATCACCCGCACATCGGCCAGAGGTGGGCGTGGCGCCTCGCCGGGCACTAATTCACCGCTTGCAGGCGCGATTCGCTCGCCGCCGGCGCTCGAGTGACGAAGTCCGCGACCCGATCTCCGACCATCAGGCAGGTCAAGTTCGGGTTGTTGGTCGTGTTGGCGGGAAACACGCTCGCGTCGGCGACTCGGAGCCCCTGCACCCCGAGCACGGCGAGCTCCGGATCCACGACCGCGCCGATCGCACAGGACGCGGCCGGATGAAACGCGGTTCCCAGGCGCTGGGTGAGCGCCTCGGCCAGGCTCGAGTCACGGTCGTGCATCCCATGTCGCCCCCACGACCGCGTGGCGCACAAGTCGGTGAAGTCGCGCCAGGCGGTGGCAAACGCGTCCGACCCCAGCACCTCGGAGTAGTGGTGATCGATCGCGGGCGGACAAGTGGGGTCGGCGGACCGAATCGAGACCGTGCCCCGCGGCTCCTGCACGCCGAGTCCGAACGCGATCCCGACCACGCCGCGCTCCTCGTCGAGCGGCAGCGGGAACGCCCAATACCCCTCGCCGCGCGCGACGACCGCAAACCCCGGCCCGCACATGCGCGCCAGCGCCGGGGGCACCCGCGTGACGAACAGACACTGGGGATGGTCGCGGAGCCCCTGGCCGACGGGCAGATCGACGACCGGCGCCACGCCGGCGGCCGAGAGAACCTTGGCCGGACCGATCCCCGAACGCTGCAGCAGCGCCGGGCTCCCATAGGCGCCGGCCGCGATGACCACGGTGTCGGCCTCGATCTCGTGCGGCCGGCCGCCTCGCAGGTAGCGCACCCCAGTCGCGCGGGCGCCGGCGATCAGGACGCGGTCGGCCACTGCGCGATCGATCAGCCTGAAGTTGGGCCGGGCCCGCGCCGGGCGCACGTGGGTCACGAGCGTGCCCATCCGGATCTCGTTGCGCCGGTTCTGCGGCCACGCGCCGACGACACGGTCCCACGCGTCAGGCTCGTTCATGTCACTGACGGGACGAAAGCCGAGCTCGGCGTAGCCCTCGACGAAGACGTGCTGGATCGGCTGCCAAGACTGAGGGGAGTAGGCGCGAATCGGCACCTCGTTCTCGACCCGCTGATAATGGGGGAGCACGTCGTCCCAGCTCCACCCGTGCGCTCCCAGGCGCTCCCATTCAGCGAAATCGGCGGGCGCGGCGCGAACCGCGACGCAGCCGTTGACCATCGAGCTGCCGCCGACCAGTCGCCCTCGGTGCAGGCGCACCCGCCGCTCGCCGTGCACAGGTTCGCTCCAGTAGCCCCAGTCGAGCTCGGGCGTGGCCGCGCCGGCACCGGCGAAGTTCTCGCCCATCGCACTGCCGCCGACCAGGAACGCGGGCGGGTCGGTCGCCTCGGCCGGGAAGTCCGGACCCGCCTCCAGCAGCACGACCTCGCACTCCGGGTTCTCCGACAACCGGGCGGCGGCGACGGCGCCGCTGGAGCCCGCGCCGACCACGACGACATCGGCATGACGCACCTCAGCCGTCACGGTGACGCCCCGGACTTGATTCCGAGCGCCGAAGCGATCGCGGCCGCCGCTTGCGTGAGCGCCTGGCGGTCGGCCGGGGTCCACGGCCGCGGTCCCTTGGCCTCGTGTACCGAGATCACGCCCACCACGTCGCCGTCACGCTCGAGCGGCGCCAGCATCTGGGCTTGCGCGCCGTAGACCTGGATCAGTTCCGGCGGCGGCGGCGGATCGGACTCGGTGAGGTCATCCTGAACAAGCAGGCCGCGGTCGCGGTCCAGGGCTTGGAAGGTGGCAGCCGCACGAATGTCGATCTGCTCGCCTCGCAGGGAGCGAATTCCCTCGTCGCGTGCTTCGCCGACCACCGGGAGCGAACCGTCGGCGGCCTCCATCCGCAGCGTCGTCCGACTCGCGCCCGTCTCGGTCAGCAACCGCTCGAGTACGGTCTGGCACGTAGCCAGCGCATCGCTCATGCGCTCACCTGCACCGCCATCGCGGGACGGCGCAGGTGCCAGTCTGTGAGCTGCTGGTACGCATGCGCGACGCGCAGGAGTGTCGCTTCGGCAAACGGACGGCCGATCAGCTGCATGGCCACAGGAAGCCCGTCGACGAAGCCCGCCGGCACGACCAGCGCCGGGACGCCGGCGAGCACCCAGACCGAGGTGAAGTGGGCGAGCAGGCCGGTCATCGCGAGCGGCTCGCTGTCGGCGATGAGCGGTGCCGGGAACGGGCACCCGGGTGCGAGCAGCACGTCGTGGTCATCGAGCGCCTCGAGGACCGCGCGCCGCCAACGCCGCTGGGCCTGGCGGCCGGCCCCGTACTGCGGGCCGGTCACCGCCGCGCCACGACGCAGGCGCGCGCGCACGTCCGGCGCGAAGCCCTCCGGGTGCGCAGCGAGGCGTTGCTCGTGGAACGCAGCGGCTTCGGCCAGGAGCAGATCCGCGGTCAACTCGTTCGCCTCCGGGTGACCGGGCAACATCACCTCCTCGACGCCGAGGCCGAGCTCGCCCAAGCGCACCACCGCCTCGTCGAGGACCGACGCGGTCTCCCGGGTGAGCGGCGGTCCACGAAAGCTGCCCCCGAGCACACCGACGAGCAGACCCTCGACACCGACATCCAGCGCGCGGACGTAGTCATCCACGGCGACGTCTTCGCAGACAGGATCCTGGCGGTCGTAGCCGGCGATCACCGAGAGGACGGCAGCGACATCCTCGGCACGACGCGCGAGCGGTCCGATCGTGTCAAATGACGCCGCGACCGGCACCGAGCCTCGGTTGCTGACCCGGCCCTTGGTGGGGCGCAACCCCACCGCGCCGCACAGCGAGCCCGGCAACCGGATCGACCCGCCGGTGTCCGTTCCCAGCGTGGCGAGCGCTAGATCCGCGGCGATCGCGGCGCCCGACCCGCCGCTTGACCCGCCGGGCACGCGGTCCGGATCCCACGGGTTGTGACCGACGCCGAAATGGATGTTCTGGGTGGTTCCTCCGATCGCCCACTCCGACATGTGCAGCTTGCCGATGATGACCGCCCCGGCCCGTCTGAGCGCGGTGGTGACCGGAGCATCTGCCGCGGCGACGTTGTCACGCATGAATCCGTTCGAAGCGGTCATCGCGACGCCCGCCACCTCGATGTTGTCCTTGAGCGCGATCGGCACGCCGGCGAGCGGGCCCGGGTCTTCGCCGCGGCTCAGCTGTTCGTCGATCTCGATCGCGCGTGCCCGCGCGGCCTCTGCCATGACCGTGCGGTAGACGTTGAGCGGGCCGTCGTATTCCTGCACCCGCCGCAGGTAGGCCTCCGTGAGCGCGAGCGCGGAGAGCTCACCCGAGCGAATGCGCCGAGTCGCCTCGGCGATCGAGACGTCAGGTGCCGCCGCCGGCTCGCTCATCAGATCATGCCGAAGGCGCGGTTGCCAGCCTCCGACGATGGGCTCTGGGATGGCAGCAGCTTGCCCGCGTCGCGGTTGTAAAGCTGGTCCAAAGAGCCGCGGTCGCCGTTGCGAGACGCTCTGATCTCGGCTCGCTTGGCGTTGGTCGCCTGCTCATCGATCTCGAGCTCGCGCTCGTCGACGAACACGACTCCGTAGGCGTCGCGCGCGAGCTCGACGGTCGTGAAGTCGTCGAGCACGTCCTCGCGCACCATCGGAGGATCGCGCTCGAGCGGGTCGCCGTAGCCGCCGGCGTTGGGCTCACGGAACTCGATGTATTCGCCCGCCTTGAACTCGACTCCAGTCACCTTGGCCTCGAGGTACTCCTCCTGCGGAGTGCCCGGGTTCTTGTGGGTGGACGCGGTGACGCCATCCCAGCCGCCGAACACGCCGCGGGGCGGATCCCACTGGCGGTCACCCTCACACGAGAAGGTTCCGTCGACCAGGAAACGGTTGCGCCTGATGATGCCCACGCCGCCGCGCCAGCGGCCGGGGGCGGCCGGCTCGGGGCGCAGCTCGTACTGATCGCAGCGCACGGGAAAGCGCAGGTCAAGCTCCTCGATCGGGTTGTTGCGGGTGTTGGCCATGAGGTTGTCCACGGAGTCCATCGCGTCTTTTCCGTGCCGCCCCCCGTAGGAGCCCTCGTTGACCTCCAGGTAGAGCCAGTACTCCCCTGATTCGGGCAGGAAGCCGGAATAGGAGCAGAAGTGGATTCCGGCGGAGTTGCCGGCCGTCACCTGCTCGGGCAGCTGGTCGGCGAGCGCGAGGATCGTGTTGTCGACCACGCGCTGCACCTGACAGAAGCGCGAGAAGCAGGCACGCGGGAAGTTGGGATTGAAGATCGTCCCCTTGGGCGCGATCACGGTGACCGGACGAAACACGCCGTCGTTCTGGGGCACGTGCTCTGGAAACGTCACCTCGTCCAGGAGCAGGGTCCGCACCGCGTAGTAGGCGCCGACGAGCAACGAGCCCTCGAATGGTACGTTGAAGCCGGTCGGCACCTCGGCGTGCGAGCCGCTGACGTCGATCGTGATGCCGTCGCCCTCGACGACGACCTTCGTCTCGACGCGCAGTCGTGCGCCGCGGTTGCGCGCGTCGTCATCGAGCCATGCCGTCGGTGCCTTGTATTCGCCGTCCGGAATCTTTGCGATCTGTGCCCGCAGCATCCGCTCCGAGTAGTCCATCCACTCGTAGGCCGAGCTCATCACGACGCCGGGACCGTAGCGCGTGACGAGCCGCAGCAGACGGTCGCGGCCAAGGACGCAGGCCGCCATCATCGCGTTCATGTCGCCGCGGTTCATCGTCTCGGTACGGACGTTGTCGAAGATCATTCGGTCGACATCGACGTTGAGCTCGCCGCGCCGGTACCAGCGCAGGCCGTTGTAGAGCTTGGACTCGGCGTAGACGTCGAACGCGTCGGCGTTGATCCCGGGGTAGGAGCCGCCGACATCGAGGACGTGTGCGGTCACGGCCGCAAAGCCCAGCAGCTCGCCCTCGTGAAAGATCGGCACGGCCACAGCGACGTCCGGGCTGTGCGAGGCGCCCAGATACGGGTGGTTGTGCACGATCACGTCGCCCTCCTCGATGTCGCCGTCGAGGCGGTCCAGGAAGCCGCGGATGTACCACGGCAGCGAGCCGATGTGCATCGGCGTGGAGTCGGACTCGCACAGCTCGCGACCCTGCACATCGAACAAGCCCGCGCCGAGGTCCTCGGACTCGCGGATGATCGATGAATAGGACATCCGGAACAGAACCCCCGCCATCTCCTTGGCGATGGCATGGAAGGCGCCCCCGAGCACTCGGAGCGTGACCGGGTCGACATCGACGCGGGCGCGGGTGGGCGGGCCGGGGCTGCGGCCTACCTCGTAGGTGGCGACGCTCATATCGGTATCTCTCCTCTGCTCAGCCGACGGCTACGTCCGCGGTACCCACCGTCTGGGCCCGCAGGGACTCGTCGATCCAGATCACGATGTTTCCGTAGGGGTCGATCTCGGCCACCAGTCCGGGTGGGACGACGGTCGTCGAGTCGTACTGGTTGATCACGGCAGGTCCTTCGATGCGATTGCCGGCGCGCAGCGACTCGCGGGTGTAGAAACGGGTCGGGAGCTCGCGCAGCTCGCCGTCCACGCGGAACCAGGCGGGACGTTCGCCGCTCAGCGCTTCGGCCGGCACGCTCTCCGAACGGTCGATCTCAGGCATCTTCAGCGCCGGCATCAATCCGACCCCGCGCACGCGCACGTTCGGAATCTCGAGGTCGGAGCCTTCGAACCGGCGCGAATACTCGCGTTCGTGGGCGTCATGGAAGTCGGCCGTGACCGTCTCCTTCCAGCGCTCGTCGATCTCTCCTGACGGCACGTCGATTCGCAATTCGTACCCCTGACCGAGGTAACGGCAGTCGGCGACGCGCTGGATCACCCAGCGATCCTCGGCGATGGCATCGTCACGGAGCTGCGCACGCGCCAGCGCTTCGAGCTCCTCGAATCGGCGTGCCAAGTCGTCTGCGGCCAGCGTCGACATGCGCTGGTAGGTAGTGGCCACGAACTCATAGACGGCGTCGGTGGCCAGCAGTCCCATGGCAGCGGCGACCCCGGGGTACGGTGGCACGACCACGGCCGGGGTGCCGACCTCGGTCGCGATCGCCGCGGCGAAGGCCGGACCGGCACCGCCCTCGGCGACCAGCGCGAAGTCTCGGGGGTCAAAGCCCTTGCGCACCGAGTTCTCCTCAATCGACTGCACCATCAGCGCGCTGGAGATCTGGATCGCCCCCATCGAGGCTTCCTCCACGCTCATGTCGAGCTTCTCCGCGACGCCTTCGAAGGCCTGACGGGAGAGCTCCGGCCGTAGCTGCATGCCGCCCCCGAGGAAATCTGCCGGCAACAGCCAACCGAGGTTCACCATCGCGTCGGTGGAGGTCGGTTCCGTGCCGCCGCGGCCGTAGGCGGCCGGGCCGGGCACCGCCCCGGCCGATCGCGGGCCCGAGCGGAAGATTCCGCCGGCATCAACGTAGGCGATCGAGCCACCTCCGGCCCCAATCGTGTCGACGTCGACCATCGGGATCATCGCCTGGTAGGGCCCGACTCGCGTGTCGAGCAAATGCTTCATTCTCAGGGCGCCGGCCTGGGCCAACCCGATGTCGGCCGAAGTGCCGCCGACGTCCAGCGTGATCACGTTCTCGAACCCGGCCTGACGTCCGATCCAGATGCCCCCCACGACTCCGGCCACCGGTCCGGACATGAGCAGGTTGACCGGCCGCTCGATCGCTCCCTGGGCTGTGGCCACGCCGCTCGCCGAGGTCATCAGGTGCAGCCCGGTGCGCACTCCGGCCGTGCGCAGCTCTTCCTCGAGACGGCGCACGTAGCTGGTGACCTTCGGGCCGACGTAGGCGTTCAGCGCGACCGTCGAGAAGCGCTCGTACTCGCGGTACTGGGGCAACACCTCGGAGGAGACCGATAGGAACGCCTCGGGGAACTCCTCGCGCACGATCTCAGCGACCCGCTGCTCGTGCACGGGATGCAGGAAGGAGAACAGGAAGCAGACCGCCACGGAATCGACGCCCGACTCCTTGAGACGGCGCACCTGCTGGCGCGCCACGTCCTCGTCGAGCTCGACGAGGACCTTGCCGTCGCCGGTGATGCGCTCGGGGACGGTGAGGCGGTCGCGGCGGCGCACCAGCGGATATCGCTGCCACGGCAGGTCCTGGTAGTTGGAGAAGTTCAGCGGCTTCTTGTGCCGGGCGATGTGAAGGATGTCGCGATAGCCCTTGGTCGTGATCATCCCGACGCGCGCACCGTTGTGCTCGATCACGATGTTCGTGGCGATCGTCGTCCCGTGAAAGACCTGATCGAGCTCGCCGAGACCGGCACCGACCGCTGTCGTGAGCGCCGTCACGCCCTCGATCGTTCCGCGGGATGGGTCGTCGGGGGTCGTCGGGAGCTTGTGGATCTGGATCGTCCCGGTCTCGTCATCGACGAATATCAGATCGGTGAACGTTCCACCGACGTCCACTCCAAGACGTTTCATCTAGGCCTCCAGCTCCGCTTGGGGCGTGATCGGGTTCAGGTTGGAATTCATGGCACGACGACCAGCTTGCCAAAGAAGTCGCGGTTCTCCATGCGCGCCATCGCGGCTCGCGTCTCCGACAGCGGGAACGTGTCGGCCACGAGCGGTTTGATCAGACCGCGTGCGCTGAGCTTCAGCACGTTCTCGAGGTCCTCGCGCGCGTAGACGAACGATCCGATGATCGTGTGCTGGGCGCGAAAGAACGGGATGATGTCGAACGGGACGACCTCCCCGGAGTGGCCTCCGCAGATCACCATCCTGCCGTCCTGAGCCAGCGATCCGAGACCGTCGGCGAAGCGATCCCCGCCGACATGCTCATAGACGAGATCGACACCGCGACCGTCGGTCAGCTCATGGACGCGGGCCGGGACGTCCTCATCGGTGTAGTTGATCCCCTCGTCCATTCCAAGCGCTCGCGCACGATCGAGCTTCTCGGCCGAGCTCGAGGTGCCGATCACCTGCGCTCCCGCGATCTTGGCCAGCTGAACCGCGGCCGAACCGATGCCACTGGAGACAGAGTTGATCAGAACGGTCTCGCCGATCATCAGGTGCCCGCGAACGAACAGCATGTGCCAGGAGGTCCCGAAGGCGACCTGGAGCGCCGCCGCCTGGTGGTCGTCGATCGCGTCGGGGACGCGGACCAGCTGCTTGGTGGGGGCCACGACGTAGTCGGCCATGCCACCCGGGCCGGCGACACCGATGAAGACGTCCCCGCCGAGCAGGTAGGGCATGACTCGGTCGCCGGACTGGAAATCCTCGACCCCATCGCCCAGCTGGTCGATCTCGCCGACGACCTCGAGACCCAGGATGTGCGGGAAGCTGATGTCGAAGCGTGAGATGCCGTCGCGGATGTCGATGTCGACATGGTTCAGGGCGCACGCCTTGACCTTGATGCGGACATGGCCCGCGGGCGGCACGGGGTCAGGCACATCCTCGTGGCGCAACACCTCGGGACCCCCGAACTCGTGTATGCGGACCGCCTTCACCGATGCCCTCTCCTGTCCTTGCTTGGCCGAGCGCGCGACTGCCAAACGGCTTGCCGCGAGTCCGAGTCTTAATGCCTAACTTCAATCTTGTCAACCCCGTCGTGCGCGTGAAGAGGGCCCGGGCAGAGGATTACGCCGGCCGCGGGAGCAGGCTGCGAAACCGGCGCAAACACAGGCGCTACATGGGCCTGGGCCGCCATCGCGCGGCCCTCTCGCCGGTTGACAAGGGCCTATGTAGGACATATAAAGCATCCCGTCCCGTATGGACGTTGAGCGACGAGGTCGAGGATCTACTCAAGGAGAGCGGATGTCAGCGGACGGGGTGCCGGCGCCCAAGCAATGGCGCGGGCGGTTCTACGAGGACTTCGAAGTCGGGGACGTCTTTCGAAGCCGCCTCGGGCGGACCGTCACCCGCGTTGACAATCAGTGGTTCACGCTGCTCACCCTGAACACCAACCAGGTTCATTTCAACGAGGCGTTCGCCGAGGGCACGCGCTTCGGCCAGCCGCTCGTCAACAGCACGTTCACGCTCGCGCTGGTCACGGGGCTCAGCGTGCCCGATACCAGCGAGAACGCGACAGCCAACCTCTCCTGGACGGACATCGTTCTGCCCAAGCCCGTGTACGAGGGCGACACCCTGTGGGCCGAAACAGAGGTGCTCGAGACTCGCGCGTCCCGGTCACGCTCCAATGTCGGCATCGTCGGCGTCCGGACTCGTGGGATCAACCAGCGCGGCGAAGTCGTGATCGAGTTCCGCCGCACGTTCATGGTCTACCGCCGCGATGCACCCGAAGCCGTCGACACTTTTCCGCAGACCGCGGCCCAGTGGACGGTCTAGTCACGTGCCAAAAGGAGGCTCCATGAGCACCGCCGCGCAACGTCTCTCCAGCTTCTCCTCAGAACTGAGCCTCGACCAGATCCCGCTCCCGGTGCAGCGCGCCGCCAAGCTCCACCTGGTCGACACGCTCGGCTGCGGCCTCGCCGCCCACGCGCTCGACACGGCGCCCGCCGCTCGAGAGGCGATGCGCGAGCTGAGCGAGGGCGGCCCAGCCACGGCCATCGGGATCGAGACCGGGCTCGGCGCCGGGCCGGCGGCCTTGGTCAACGGCGCGACCTGCCACGCGCTCGACTTCGACGACACCCACCCCGGTGCGATCTCGCACGTGAGCGTCGCGGTGGCCCCCGCGGCGATCGCGACCGGGGAGCTGTTGGGCAGCAGTGGCGGCGAACTGCTGTGCGCGCTCGTGGCCGGGAACGAGGTTACGTCGAGGATCGGCATCGCCGCGGGCGAGAGGTTCCACGCCCGCGGCTTTCACCCGACCGCAGTCTGCGGCGTGTTCGGCGCCGCTGCCGCGGCGGCACATCTGCGCGGACTGGATGCGGCCACGACGACACAGGCCCTCGGCATTGCCGGCAGCCTCGCCGCCGGGCTGCTGGAGTTCCTGGCCGATGGCTCCTCGACCAAGCGCCTGCATCCGGGCTTCGCGGCGCAGTCCGGCGTGATCGCCGCGACGCTGGCGGCGCATGGCGCGACCGGACCGGCCAGCGTGCTCGAAGGCCGCTTCGGCGTCTACCGCGCGTTCCTGGACGAGGACGTAGACATCGAGTCGGCGCTCGGGGATCTCGGATCACACTGGGAGACGCCGCGGATCGCATTCAAGCCCTACCCGGCCTGTCATTACATCCATGCTCCGCTCGACGCCGCGGTGGCCGCGGTCACCGAGGAAGGCCTCGCCAGCGAGGACATCGACGAGCTCGTCGTCGTCAGCCCGCCCGCGGGCGTCGAGCTGGTGCTCGAGCCCGCCGCCGGCAAGGCCCGACCCCGCAGCGAGTACGAGGCGAAGTTCTCGCTGCCCTACTCGGTCGCCTCCTACCTCCTGCGCGGCCCGGTCGACGTGGCGACCTACACCGACGAGGCGATCGCCGACGAGGCCGTATTGGCTCTCGCCGGGCGAATCGGCTATGAGGTCAAGGAATTCGACACCGCTGGGCAGGCGTTTCCCGGCGGGGTGCGGATCCGCACCACCGACGGCCGTTGGATCGAGCGTGAGCTCCTATTCCAGCGCGGCGATCCGGAGAACCCCATGAGCGACGCGGAGGTGCTTGAGAAGTACGCCGCCAACGCGAGACTGGCACTCGACGACTCCGATCGCGATGCGCTCGCGAGCACCGTGATGGCGATCGAGCTCGAGAGCGACCTCTCGCCTTTGCGGATACTCGCGGGCGCCGCCCGCCAGGTCGCATCATGAGGGACAACACGGCAGCCGGCGGCGAGAGCCTGGACCACGGCACCGAGCGTGCGGACATCCTGGCGATGATCCGCGATTTCGTCGACCGCGACGTCGCTCCCAACGTGTCCCGTTACGAGCATGCGGACGAGTTCCCCTACCCGCTGGTGCAGACGATGAAGGAGATCGGCCTGTTCGGGACGACGATCCCGGAGGAGTACGGCGGCCTCGGACTCGACCTCACCACGTATGCGTTGATCGTCAAGGAGCTCTCACGCGGGTGGATCTCGCTGTCGGGTGTGCTCAACACGCACTTCATCACCTCGTTCATGCTCACCCGGTTTGGCACCGATGAGCAGAAGCGCGAGCTGCTGCCGCGAATGGCGACGGGGGAACTGCGCGGCGCCTTCTCGATGACCGAGCCCCACGCGGGCTCTGACGTGCAGGCGATTCGCACCCGCGCCGTGCGCGACGGCGACGAATATTCAATCACCGGGCAGAAGATGTGGGTGACCAACGGGCTGCGCGCCGGGTTGGTGATGCTGCTTGCGGTGACCGATCCGGCGGCCGAGCCGCGCCATCGCGGGATGACGGCGTTCATCGTGCTCAAGGAACCCGAGGTCGCCGAGATGCCGGGGCTCACGATCCCACCCCCGCTGAGAAAGCTCGGCTACAAGGGCGTGGAGAGCACCGAGCTCGTCTTCGACGGCTATCGCGTGCCGGCATCGAGGGTGCTCGGCGGCCCCGGGCAGGAGAGCCACGGGTTCGCCCAGTTCATGGCCGGCATCGAGCTCGGACGTGTGAACATCGCCGCCCGCGCGATCGGGATCGCCGTGTCCGCCTTTGAGAACTCGATCCGGTACGCCCAGGAACGCGAGGCCTTCGGCAAGCCGATCGCCAATCACCAGCAGATCCAGGTGATGCTCGCGCAGATGGCGACCAAGATCCGCGCTGCCGAGCTGCTCATGCTCGACGCGGCCCAGATGAAGGATTCCGGTGAGCGCGCCGACCTCGAGGCCGGCATGGCCAAGCTGTTCGCGACCGAGATCGCCGAGGAGGTCACGATCGACGCGATGCGGATCCACGGCGGCTACGGCTATTCGCTTGAATACCCGATCGAGCGCCTGTACCGCGAGGCGCCGCTGCTGATGATCGGCGAAGGGTCCAACGAGATCCAGCAGCTGATCATCGCCAGGCGACTCCTGGAGCGTCACTGCGTCTCAGCCGGCGGGCCACGCAGCTGATGCCATGCCTGGGTCTATGCTCACGGTCTTGCGCGCACACCCGGCATCCGAGCTCGCGTGATGAGCGACGACGCGCGCCTGAGTCTCGCGGCGGACTCCCGTGTGGGCGAGGAACGCCAGATCGTCGGCGCACCGGTGCAGCGGGTGCGCAAAGCCTACGAGCAGGTGCACGAGCAGCTCCGCGACCTGATCGTGAGGGGCGACCTGGCCCGGGGCCAGAGACTGCCGAACGAGGCGGCGCTGGCCCGGGAGTTCGGAGTCAGCCGCGGGACGGTGCGCGAGGCCTTGCGCGTGTTGGCTGCGCAGAACCTCATCCGGACGGCGAAGGGCGCCGGCGGGGGCAGTTTCGTGACGCTGCCGACCATCGATCACATCTCGGAGTTTCTCAAGGCCAATATCGCACTGCTGAGCGAGTCGCATGACGTCTCACCCGAGGAGCTGCTGGAGGCGCGTGATCTGCTCGAAGGCTGGGCCGCGCGGGCGGCGGCCGAGCGGCGCACCGAGGCGCACCTGCGCCGCCTGCACGACTGCATCATCGACGACCATGCCAAGCTCGGCACCGAGGAGCAGTTCACCTTCAACACCGCCTTCCACACCGGCGTGCTGGATGCGGCTCAGAACACACTCCTGGCGATCGCGGCTCAGCCCGTGTTCGGCGTACTGCAGCGGAACATGCGTCGCAGCGAGATCAGCCGCGAGACGCTGCACCAGATCAACGATGATCATGTGGCGATCCTGGCCGCGATCGACGCCGGCGACCCGGACGAGGCCGAGCGCCAGATGCGCAGCCATGTGGACTTCCTGCGGGGGACCTACGTGCGGCTGTGGACGCACCATGGACACCGGCACGAGGACGCGGGGGACTGACAGCGGCCCCAGCGGAACGGACGGCGCCAGCGAGCCGCCCCCGCCCGGGGAGCAGCTCTGATGCGGATCGCCGTCATCGGACTGGGGCGCATGGGGGGACCGATCTCCGAGCGCCTGCTCGCCGCCGGCCACGAGCTTGTCGTCCACGATCTCGCGGCGGAGCCCGTTGCGGCGCTGGTCGCGCTCGGGGCCCGCTCCGCGCCGGACGTAACGCAAGCCGCCGCCGAGGCCGAGCTTTCGATCACCAGCCTGCCGACGCTCGCTGTGGTCGAGGATGTGATCCTCGGCCCCGGAGGCGTCATCGAGGCTGCGCCCCCGGGGGCCATGGTGATGGATATGAGCACCGGCTCCCCCGAGCTCGCGCGGCGGATGTGGGCGGCGGGTGCGGCCCGCGGCGTGCCGGTACTCGACGCGCCGGTGAGCGGCGGGCCGCGGGGCGCGAGGAACGGGACGTTGGCGGTCATGGTGGGCGGCGACGAGGGCGCGTTTGCCCGGGTGCTGCCGGTGCTGGAAGGACTGGCCGCGGTGGTACGCCACATGGGGCCCGCCGGCGCGGGGCAGGCGACCAAGCTGACCAACAATCTCCTGGCCGCGGCCCACATGGCCGTCCTCGCCGAGGCCGTCGCACTGGCCTCGCGTGAGGGGCTGGATCCGGCAGCGGTCTATGAGGTGATCTCAAGCGGAACCGGCGATTCGCGCGTCCTGCGCAATCGCTTCCCGGTTCCCGGCGTGCTCGACCACGCGCCCGCGAGTAACGACTGGGCCGCGCTGTTCCCCGTCGATCTGCTGGTCAAGGACGTCACGCTCGCGATGGCCGCTGCGGCCGAGCACGACCTGGACATGCCGATCACGGCGCTGGCGCTCGAGCGGTATCACTCGGCGCAGGCAGTCGGGTTCGGCGCACTTGACTACTCGGCTGTGGCTCGTCTCTACGGCGACGAGCACAACGCGCACGGGCACGACGGGCACGACGGGCACGGGCACGACGGGCACGAGCACGACGGGCCCGACGGAGGCGGTCAGTAGGAGCGCGGCAGGCCGAGCACGTTCTGGGCCAGATAGGCGAGCACCATGTTGGTGCTGATGGGCGCGACCTGATACAGGCGGGTCTCGCGAAATTTGCGCTCCACGTCGTATTCCCGCGCGAAGCCGACCCCGCCGTGGACGTCGAGGCACACGTTGGCGGCCTGCCAGGAGGCGTCGGCGCACAACAGCTTTGCCATGTTCGCCTCAGCGGCGCTCTTCTCACCCCGCTGGTAGAGGTCGCTGGCGTGCCGGCGCATCAGGTCCCCCGCCTCCAGACGGGCGTGCGCCCAGGCGATCGGGAACGCGACGCCCTGGTTCTGGCCGATGAGACGGCCGAACACCGACCGCTCACGTGCGTGGGCGACCGCGCGCTCGATGAACCAGCGCCCGTCGCCGACGCACTCGGCGGCGATCAGGATGCGCTCGGCGTTCATGCCGTCGAGGATGTAGCGAAAGCCCATCCCCTCCTCGCCGATCAGGTTCTCGGCCGGAACCTCCAGCCCGTCGATGAAAACCTCGTTGGTGTTGTGGTTGAGCATCGTCTCGATCGGCGAGATCCGCACGTGCTCATCGGCTCCGCGCAGATCGACGAGGAACGTGGACAGCCCGTACCAGCGGCGCTCCTCGTCCGGCGGCGACGTTCGTGCCAGCAGGAGCATGAGGTCGCTCTGGAGCGCACGCGAGGTCCAGATCTTCTGTCCATCGATCACGTACCGATCGCCGTCTCGGCGAGCGCGCGTGCGGATTGCCGTGGTGTCGAGACCGGCATCGGGCTCTGTGACACCGAACGCCTGGAGTCGCAGCTCACCGGCCGCTATCGCCGGCAGAAAACGCTGCTTCTGCTCCTCGGAGCCATGCCGGAGCAGGGTGCCCATCACATACATCTGCGCATGGCAGGCACCGGCATTGGCGCCGGAGTGGTTGACCTCCTCGAGGATCACGGCGGCCTCGGGGAGGCCGAGCCCCGCCCCTCCGTACTCGGCAGGAATCAGCGCCGCCAGCCATCCGGCGTCGGTGAGCGCCCGGACGAACTCTTCGGGATAGGCCTCACGGCGGTCGACGTCGCGCCAATACTCGCCCGGAAACCGCGCGCACAGCTCGCGGACCGCGCTGCGGATCTCGTCGTGCGTTATCTCCTCGGTCTCGGCGCTCACCCGCTCATCCGATCATCCGATCATGAAGTCCGACATATTAATCAGGACCCCCTTCAATGCCCATTAGGCGTCCAAGACCTCGCTGAGCCTTGGATTGAGCGGTTCACTCTGGTGTCCTACTCTGAACACGAGCCGCATCAGAATACCGCGTGGGCTGCGAAGCGGCACGCCGGGAGCGAGCCTCGAAGGTGGCCTTCTCGTCAACCATCAGCGTGTCCGGGTCTAGGATCACGCCGTAATCGCTCCGGGCAGCCGACGCATCGAGCAACTCGTCGCGCACGTCGCTGGCCACTGCCTCCGGATCGCGAGCCATCGGATCGCCGTAGCCCCCGCCGCAGGCTGTGCGGAACTCGATCACGTCGCCTGGCGCCAGCTTGTAAGTCGTGAACTTTGATGGCAGCTCCTCGAGCGTTCCGTCGGCGCGGCGCACGCGGGTGGCTGCGGTGCGCCCGTCTCGACCTCCGAACAGGCCCTTGGGCGGGTCATACTGCCGGTCGGCCTCGGAGGTGACCCAGCCCTCCCCCAGGAACCGCGTCGCGCGTACCACGCCAAGGCCGCCCCGCCACTCGCCGGGCGCCGGCCCCTCGCCCCGCAGTTCGTAGCGCTCGACGCGCACCGGAAAGGACAGCTCCTCCTCCTCGATCGGGTTGTTGCGGATGTTCTCCATCAAGCAGCCGATCGAATCCATGCCGTCGTGGCCCAGTCGCCCGCCCCAGCTCGACTCGTTGACCTGGACGTAGACCCAGTATTGACGCGAGCGCTCGTCGATACCGCTGAACGCGATCACGTGGACCTCCGCGCCGGTTCCCGCGCAGATCTTGTCGGGCAGCACGTCGGCGAGTGCGAGCAGCACGCTGTCGGCGGCGATCTGGCAGGCGCAGAACCGCGCGTACGTCGCGCGCGGGAAGCGGGGGTTGAACAGACTGCCCTCGGGAGCGATCACGCTCACCGGCCTGAACATCCCCTCGTTGTTGGGGATGTAGTCATCTCGCGTAGCCTGATCGAGGAAGATCGTGCGCACGATGAAGTAGGCCGCGATCTTCGTGGAGCCCTCCAGCGGCGAGTTGACCGCCGTCTCGACCTCGGGGTGACTGCCGGTGAGGTCGATCGCGACGTTCTCGCCGCGCTTGCGCACGGTCACGTTGATGTTGAGCGGATGCCCGCGGTTGCGCGCGTCATCGTCCATCCATTGCACCGGGGCGACGTAGTCGCCGTCGGGGACCTTGGCGATCTCGGCGCGCAGCAGCTGCTCGCAGTGGTCCATCCACGCATGCGCAGCGGCCATCACCACATCCGTCCCGTAGCGGTCCAGCAGGCTGGTGAAGCGGCGCGCGCCGAGTTCGGCCGCAGTCCGCAGCGCTTCGATGTCCCCGCGATTGATGTCCGGCGTGCGGACGTTCTCGAAGATGTGGCGGATCAATTCCTGATTGGGCTGACCGGCCCGCTCGATCTTCAGCGCGCGATAGTTGCGCCCCTCGGCAAAGCAATCGAAGGCGTCGGTGCACAGCCCCGCCGACGCCGAGCCGAGGTCGGCGAGATGCGCTGTATCCGCGGCCCAGGCCAAGAGGCGCCCGCCGTCGAAGATCGGGATCGCCACACAGACGTCGGCGATGTGCGAGGCGCCGAAGCGCGGATCGTTGTGCAGGAACACGTCCCCGGGGGCGATGTCATCTCCCCAGACCGTACGGATGCCGCGCAGGTAGGCGCCGATCGAGCCGCAGTGCATCGCGGTTGTCTCGCTCTCGGCGATCTCCTCGCCGTCGGCGGTGTAGAGGCCGGCCCCGAGGTCCTCGGCCTCGCGGATGATCTGAAAGAAGGCGGTGCGGAAGATCACCTGGGCCATCTCCTTGGAGATCGCGCCGAACGCGCCGCCGAGCACCCGTAACGTCATCGCATCCAGGCCAGGCTCGGTCTCTCTCATCACACCTCCAGGAGCAGGATGCCGAAGTCGTCGACCTGGCCGTGCGCGCCGGGCGTGATGACCGTCGTGGAGTCGAACTGCTCGATCACCGCCGGTCCCTGAAGAACGTCGCCGGCTCGCAGGCCGGCACGCTCGAAGAAACGCGTCCGATGAGACTCGCGCCGGCCGTCGACAACGAAGACCACGTCCTGCTCGTGGCGCAGCGCGCGCTCGGGCCGCCCATCGCCCCGGGGCAGCCGGGGCCAGCGCAGAGCCGGGCGGCGCCCGACGGCGATCACGCGCAGGTTGACGAGCTGCACGTCGCCGTCAAACCGGCGTGAGTACTGGCGCTCGTGCTCGGCGACGAACGCCTCGGCCAGCGCCTCCGCCCACGCCGTCGGACCGAGCTCGACCTCGGGCGCGGGCACCATCAGCTCGTAGCCCTGGTTGGCGTAGCGGCAATCCGCGTAATGGCGCAGCTCCATCGCCTCCGGTGCCACGCCATCGTCTCGCAGCTGCTCGTGACCGAGCGCGTCGAGGGTTGCGAAGTGCGCTTGCACGCGTCCCCAGTCGAGCTCCTGCAGCGATCGGATCTCGGTCGTCGAGTGCTCGTAGACGGTGTCCGTGGCGAGCAGCCCGAGCGCGGACGTGATCCCGGGGTGAGGCGGCACGAGCACCCGGGGAATCCCCATCACGGAGGCGATGTCACAGGTGAACAGGCCACCGGCCCCGCCGAGGGCGACGAGCGTGAAGTCACGCGGGTCATACCCCTTCTGAACCGAGTTGAGCTCGATCGCCTGGATCATCGAGTGCGTGATGACTCCGACCACGCTCGACGCGGCCTCATCGAGGTCGACCCCCAGAGGCTCGCAGACGTGCTCCTGCACCGCTCTGCGCGCGAGCTCGGGTTCGACGGGCATCGCGCCGCCCAGAAACGCCTCGGATCTGAGCGTGCCGAGCACGACCAGCGCGTCGGTGACGGTGGGGTGCGCGCCGCCACGGCCATAGCAGGCGGGGCCGGGGACCGCGCCCGCCGAGCGCGGACCGACGTGCAGCATCCTGGTCCCGTCGACGAACGCCAGCGAGCCGCCGCCGGCGCCGATCGTGTCGAGCTCGGCCATGGGGATCATCGCGTGATAGCCGGCGACGCTGGTATCGAGTAGGTGCTTGAGGCGCAGCTCACCTCCAGGGGCGACGCCGATATCCGCCGAAGTGCCGCCCACATCGAGCGTGATCACGTCGCTGCGCCCGGCGAGGCGCCCGGCCCACAGTCCGCCCATCAGGCCGGCGACCGGCCCCGACATGAGCAGATTGGCGGGCTGGCGCGTGGCGCCTTCGACGGTGGCGACGCCGCCGGCAGAGGTCATCACGCGCAGTTCGGCGTGGCAGCCGATCTCCGCCACGCCGCCGGCCAGCCGTCTCAGGTAGCGGTTCGTACGCGGACCGACGTAGGCGCACAGCGCGGTCGTCGAGAACGCCTCGTATTCGCGGTAGCGGGGCGCAACCTCGCTGCGCAGAAAGACGTCGACGCCGGGCATCGCCGAGCGCAGGATCTCGCGCACTCGCTGCTCGTGCCTGGGATTGAGGAACGAGAACAGGAAGCACACGGCCACCGCCTCGACACCCGCTCGGGCGAGCCGGGCGCCCGCCGCGCGGACGGCCTCCTCGTCGAGCTCCACCTCGACTGCACCCGCCGGTGGCACGACCCGCTCGCGGACCGTGAGCCGGCGCTCACGCGGGATCAACGGGTGCTCCTGCCACGGAATCGGCTGCGCGATCGAGAAGGTGAGCGGCCGCCGGTGTCGCGCCGTGTGGAGAATGTCCCGGAATCCCTCGGTGGTGATCATCCCGGTTCGCGCGCCGTCGTGCTCGAGCAGGACGTTGGTCGCGATCGTCGTGCCGTGGAGGAAGTCGTCGATCTCCGGCGGCTCCAGGCCGGCGGCGGCGATCACCCGTCGGGCGCCGGTGAGAACGCCCGCGGCCGGATCGCCTACCGTGGTCGGCAGTTTCTCGACTGTCACCTCGCCGCGCTCCTCGTCCGCCACCAGCAGGTCGGTGAACGTGCCTCCAACGTCAACGCCGAGGCGTTTCACGACGCCGGCGGGACGGAGCATTGCCCGTTCGGCGGTGCGCTCGGGCTAGCCACCCCAGATCCCGCTCGTCAGGCCGCCGTCGACCACGAGGGCGGTTCCCGTGACCCATCGCGCCTCATCAGAGGCGAGATACACGAACCCGTCGGCGATGTCCAGGGGCAGGCCGAGACGCCCCAGGGGATGGATCGAGACGGCGAAGTCACGAGCCTGGGCGGGATCGGGCTGGTCGTCGAAATAGCCCTTGATCATCGGCGTGTCGATGAAGCCGGGACAGACGCAGTTGGCCCGGATCGCGGCCTTGGCGCCGTCGAGCGCCAGGCATTTGGTGAGCATGATCACGCCGGCTTTCGAGGCGCAATAGGCGGCGTCCGCGGGGATCGCCCAGAGTCCGGCGATCGATGCGGTGCTGAGAATCGCCCCCCCGCCGCGAGCCTCCAGGTGTGGCCACACCGCCTTGGACACCAGATAGACCGACTTGAGGTTGACGGTAAGCTCTTGATCCCAATCGTCCTCGGAGATCTCGTGGGCGGCCCCGACAATCGTCACTCCGGCGTTGTTGACCACGATGTCGATCCCGCCATGGGCATCGAGCACGGTCGTCATCCCGGATTGCACGCTGTCGCCGTCGGTGACGTCCACGGTCAGCGCGAGCGAGCGTCCGCCCTCCCCGGCCACCGTCCGCGCCGTCTCGTTCGCCGCCTCGGCATGCAGGTCGGCGATGGCCACGACTGCCCCCTCCTGCGCGAACCGCAGCGCTGTCTCGCGTCCGATACCCGACCCCGCGCCCGTTATCAGAGCGACCTTGCCATCGAGTCGAGCCATTGCCGGCGCCGCCCCTTTCAGTTAGTTTCGTTGGTGCTGAGAAGCGCTGCGTACCATTGCATACAATGGTCCGCGACGACAGGGCGAGTGGCTGAAAGAGCGGCGAACGTGGACGACAGGACGCACACTTTGTACGAGGAGCGGGGACTCGGGCGCCGCCAGGGTGCGGGCACGCGACCGGCACTGGTCATCGTGGACATGAACTATGGCTTCACCGATCCCGAGTCGCCTCTGCACTGCGACACCGAGGCGGCGGTGGCCGCCAACGTGCAGCTGCTGGCGGCGGCGCGAGAGAGCGGTTGCCCGATCGCCTTCACCACACTCGAGTACGACGCAGCCGGACAGGTCGTGGCGCGTGCGTTCATCAACAAGGTCCCGACGCTGCTCACGCTCGCACCCGGGACGCGCTGGCCCCAGATCGATGAGCGGATCGCGCCGCAATCCGGCGAGCCGGTGCTTTCCAAGCTGTTCGCCTCCGCGTTCTTCGGCACCCCGCTGGGGGCCATGCTCGCCTCACACCACTGCGACACGGTCGTGGTCACCGGCGCCTCGACCTCGGGCTGCGTGCGCGCGACCGTGGTCGACGGCATGCAATACGGCTACCGGGTGATCGTCCCTCGTGAGGCGGTGGCCGATCGTGCCCCGGGTCCACACGAGGCGAGCCTGTTCGACATCGATGCCAAGTACGGCGACGTCCTGTCCACCGAGGAGACGGTGGCGCTCCTGCGCGCGGCCCGATTCGACCTCGCCTAGAGCGCGGTCCTGCCGCGTCAGGGCGCGGTCATGCCCCCGTCGATGTTGAGGACCGCGCCGGTCAGATACGCCGGGGCCTCGGCCAGCACCCAGGCCGCGAACGACCCGATCTCCTCGGGCTCACCGTAGCGTCCGGCCGGGATAGCATCGACGAAGCCGCTGGGGTCGCCGCCCGCATCGCGGATCGTCTGCTCGATGTCGCGCATCATCCGGGTCGCCGTGGGCCCCGGACACAGGCAGTTGACGCGGATGTCCGGCGCGCATTCCAGCGCCGCGGCCTGTGAGAGACCGACGACGCCGTGCTTGGAGGCGACGTAACCCGCGAGATTGGGCACGCCGCGCACGCCGGCCTGGGAGGCGGTGTTGAGGATCGAGCCGCCGCCGCCGGCCCGCATCGACGGGATCACGCTCCGCAGCCCGAGGAATACGCCGCGCAGATTGACCGCGATCGTGCGATCGAAGACGTCGACCGGATAGTCCGGGATCTCGGCCACCGCGCCTTCGCTGGCGGCGTTGTTGAAGAACGCGCGCGGCGGACCGAACAGCTCCTCGCACGCCCGCACATAGCCTTCCACCGCTCCGGCGTTGCTGACATCGGCGGCGTGCGCCGACGCCGTCCCGCCGGCCGCCTCGATCGCGGCGACGGTGCCGGCGGCACGGCTACCGTCGAGGTCGACGACCAGCACGCGCAAACCGCGCGCTGCGAGATGTCGCGCCGCACAGCCGCCGATCGCTCCCCCCCCGCCTGTGACGATCGCGCCGTCCTGCGCCATCCCTGCCTCCTAGGCGGCCGGCACGGCGTCCTGCGACGCGTGCGTGAGGCTCGGATTCAGCGAGGACGCCATCAGCTCGGACAGCAGCCGTCGCTTCAGGAAACGACCGTCGGTCCGTGAGCCGACGTAGTTGCCGTCCCTGACCAGCACCTGGCCGCGGCGGATCGTGTCGCGCACCTTGCCGGTGAGCTCCCAGCCGTCCCAGCACGAGTAGGGCTCGCTCATGTGCAGGTCCTGCCACTGCACGGTCCATTTGCGCTGCGGGTCGAACACGACCACGTCGGCGTCGGCGCCGGGTGCGAGCTCGCCCTTCGCCGGCCACAGCCCCATCAGCCGCGCCGGGTTGTAGGAGATCAACTCGACCCAGCGAGAGGCGCTGAACCGGCCGGTCGCGACGCCGTGCGAGTAGACGACCGGAACGCGCAGCTCGACGGACGCCTGTCCGGCCTGCATCGCATCGACCGTCGTGCCCATGATCTCGTAGCGGTCCTTGAGCTTGACCAGGCAATGGTCGGTCGCCACCGCCTGCAGGCGATCGTCGGCGATCGCCGCCCAGCACGCGTCCCGGTCGGGGCCGAATTTCGGTGTCGGGTAGTTGTTGTAGATCGGTCCGCGCGCGTACTGGCGGCCGTTGACCTCGATCGGCGTCTCCTCCCAGAGGTCGTCCTGGGTGAAGCTCAGATATGCCGCGAGGGTCTCGCCGTACATCGGCAGCCCTCGCGAGCGATACTCGCCGAGGGCCTCGATCGCCGAACCGGCCGCCATGTGGAGGATGTACAGCGGCGAGCCGGCCCGCTCGGCGAGGAACAGCGCCCGGCGCGTGGCTGCCTCCTCCACCAGCGGACCTCGCACCTCGCAGATGTGGGCGCCGTGAGTCTTGCCCTCGCGCACGTACTTTGCCGTGAGCCAGTTGGCGATCGCATCGTCCTCGGCGTGTACGACGCTCATGCCACCGTGCTTGGCGACCTCCGACATCACGCCGAAGCGCCGCCCGTCGTCGCACATCCAGCCATAGGTCATCATCGTCTTGATCGTCGGGATCCCGCCGCGGATCACGTCGCCGATCTCCTCGATGTTCTCGAATGAGAACTCCCCCGTGAGGATCGCGTGGAGGCCCCAGTCGACCGCCATGTTGCCGTTCAGGCGCTCCTGCTTGGCGGTGATCGTCTCCTGGAGTCCGCGAGGCGGCTCCATGATCGCGAAGTCGATCACGGTCGTGTCGCCGCCATGCACGGCCGCAGCCGTGTTCTCGGGCCCTTCGGTCTCGAGCAGGCCCTGGAAGTCCATCGCGTAGTGCACGTGGGGATCGACACCGCCGGGAATCACGAGCTTGCCGCTGGCGTCGATCGTCTCTGCCGCGTCGACGTCGGCACCGGGCCCGTATAGCGCCGTGATCTGCTCCTCGTCGATGGCCACGTCGAGCGCCCGCTCATCCTCGTGGCTGACCACCGTGCCACCGCGGATGAGCAGATCATGCGTGTGCCGGGAACCGTTCGCTTCGCTCATGCCACCGCCCTCTCAAAGCGCGCCGGGCGGAAGGGCTCCAGCGCATCGAATTGCCGTTCGTCCAGAATCTCCCCGGCGACCAGTTCGCCGAGCGCCGGGGCCAAGGTCATGCCGCTGTGGGTGGCGACCACGTAGAGCCCGTCGAGCACGGGGCCGACGATCGGCATCCTGTCTCGCGGCAGCGCGCGAACCCCGATCGTGGCGCTCTCGACCCGTGCCAGGTCCGCGCCTCGGAGCCGTGCCCGGGCGAGCTGGACGAGCTCCCTCGCCACGTCCGGCGCCGGTACCGTCGCGGTGTCGACTCGCACCCGTGTGTCCTGCTCGTCGCCGTGCAGGAGCAGGCGACCGGCGCCGTCGGGACGCATCATCAGCCCGTTGGCGAAGACGACCCGGCGCAGCCGCGCGGCGGTTGGCGTCGTCACGACGAGCAGGCCGACGGCCGCAGAAGGAGCGGGCTCGGGCGCCGTGAACGGCAGCTCGACGTCGACCGTCTCCAACAGCTGGGGCGTCCAGCGCCCGAGGCAGGTGACAACGACATCGGCGCGCAGGTGCTCGCCGGACGCCAGCCGCACCCCCGTCACCCGCCGACCGTCGCCGTCGAAGCTCGCCACCGGGCATTCGGTACGCACCCGCAGCCCCGACCGCCGGCCGTGCGCGACCAGATCCGCGATGGCCGGGCGCGGCCAGAGATAGCCCTCGCTGGGGTACATGAGCACCGAGTCCACGCCGGGGTCCACGATCACGTCGGGCTCGAGCTCGCTGACCTGCCGGCGGCTGAGCTCCACCGCGGGATGACCCCGTTCGCGCAGCCCGTGCGCGTGCTGTGAGAGCTCCGCCGCGGCATCTGTCCCGGTCTCCCACGTGAGCGTGCCCGTCAGCGCCAGCCACGAGGGGCTGCCGATCCCGTCGCCAAGCCGACGCCAGGCGTCGAGCCCGGCGATGTTAAGTCCGACGTATGGAGTCAGCGAGGGGTGGCTAGCGTCCAACCAGGCAAAGCTCGTGCCGCTGGTCCCGGCCCCGAGGGCCTCGGATTCGATGAGCGTGACCTCGGCCCCCTGCTGGGCCAGACGCAGGCCCACGCACGTACCGACGATACCGGCCCCCACCACGACGACGCGTCGTCCCATCGCCCGACCCTACGCTTGCCGCGCCGCCGGCGCAAGTCTCGACTGCTGTTGTCCGACAATCAACAACATCGGACTCAGAACGCGTTTTCGGGGAGGCGAAGACCGTCTAGCCGTGCGACGTCGAGCGAACCGCTGGGCGCGGCATCCCACTCGGCGAGGAAGCTCCGCAGCTGCCGATAGTGAAACGCGGCGTGAAATCGCTGCGCGTCGAGCAGGGCGTCGAAGGACAGCGTCTCCTCGCCAGCCTGGACCTGGTGTCCGGGGCGCCCGAGTTGGTCGCCGACGTCGGCCAGGAACATGATCCACTCCGCCGTTGCCAGCTCGGCGTAGGAGCGCACCGCGCTCACGTCCTCCAGGGCACAGGCCCGTCGCTCATCCTGGTCGGTGTCCCAGACGAACTGGCCGTGTTCCCACGCCACCTGCAGCTGGCGGACCGGCTCGTGAACGTTGACGGTCAGGTTCCGCACGGTCCGCCCGCGTGAGCGGGTCGCCGTGGTCATGAGCTGCCAGCTGATGGCCGCCAGGTCGTCTGACCAGGCCTCCAGGACCGCAGCGATATCCCAGGCCAGGCGCAGTGACTGCGCGCTTTCGGCGGTCGCGAGTCCGAGGAGCGCCGCCGCCTGGCTGACGTGGTACAGCGCGGTCGTGTGCCCGTCGAGCACGAGGCTGGGCACCCGAGGGCGGCCAAGCGCGGCCCACCGCACCGCGCCGTCGGGATCGGTCGGGTTCACCGACTCGAAGGCAACCTCGTTGACGGTGAGGAACTCCTTGACCGCCGCGCAGGACGCGCACCCGGGCCTCCAGATGAGCGTCGGTTCCGCCCTCACACCGTCCTCGCAGGCGTTCGCCCGAGCCGTGGCAGCACCTGCTCGGCAACCACCTCGGCGAACTCGGATGCCCGCTCGGAGGGCGCCGGGAACAACTCGACCGTGTCGGATCCGGCGGCCAGTAGGCGGTTGACCTTGGCTGCGCACTCCGCTGGGTCGCCGGCAATCGCGAGCTCCTCGAGCCATGCGGCGGGCATCCGGGTGGCCAGCGCCTCGACGCCGTCAGCGGCGAGTCCGAGCAGCTCGTCCGCGATGCCGAGCGCGCTGACCAGCGTGCTGTGCTTGACGGCATCGAGGAAGAACGCCAGCAGCGGGCGCATGTCAGCGCGAGCTCGCTCACCGTCTGCGTCGACCGTGCACAGGGCGAACGTCGCCACGCGATGACGGGCCGCGTCGCGGCCGGCGTGCTCCGCTCCCTCCGTGATCCGCTCACGCGCCCAGCTCACGTAGGCGGGGCTGGCGAGCACCGACAGCACGGTTCCGTCGGCGATCGCGCCCGACAGCCTGAGCATGCGCGGCCCCATGACGCCCATCTGAATGGGGACCGAGGCCGGAAAGCTGAGCTTGACGCGATCGAACTTGAAGTGGCCGTCGGCATTGACCTCCTCGCCGTTCAGCAGCGCTCCCACCGAGCGCACACACTCCTCCAGCGCCGCCAGCGGCGAGGGTGGGTAGACGCCCAGCTGCCGCAACCAGTCGGGCAGCCCCAGCCCGATCGCCGGCACCAGCCGGCCGGGGTACATGCGGGCGAGAGTCGAGAGCTCCATCGCCAGTAGCGCCGGGTGGCGGACCATCCCGTTGACGATTCCCAGACCGACGGGGATCTCCGACGTTGCGCCGAGCACGGCCCCGGCGCCGGAGATCCCACCACAGGTGAAGCAGTCCTCGGCCATCCAGAGCTGGCCGAAGCCAAGGCTCTCCGCGACTGCAGCTGCCTGCCGCAGGTGCTCGGGCGCCAGGATGCTGCCCAGGACGAGCCCGACGTGCGAGGTGCCACCTGATATTCCCATCGCCTCTTCGGTCCCCATGCGAGCTCAGATTACGGTATACGACGGCACACGGTAGCCCGGAGGAGACGAATCCACACCAGATGACAAGCCAGGAGGAGCAATGCAGATAGAACACTTGGCCCTGTCGGTTCCCGACCCGGCAGCCGGCGCCCGCTGGTACGTGGAGCACGTTGGCTGCACGCTGATTCGCGCCACAGCTGAGGAGCCCTATGCGCACTTCCTGCTCCTGCCCGGCGGCGGGATGACCATCGAGCTGTTCCGCTCACCCGACGCCCCGGTCCCCGAATACCGTCGGTTGAACCCGTTCCAGGGGCACCTCGCCTTTCGAACCGATGACATCGACGGCGCTCGCGCCCGGCTGCTGGCGGCGGGCGCGATCGGCGAGGGCGAGCCCGCGACTGCGCCCAACGGCGATCGCTACGCCATGTTGCGTGACCCCTGGGGTGTCCCGCTGCAACTGGTGCGGCGCGTGGAGGACCTGTTCTGAGCCATGCCTCACGGGCGCTCGGACGGGTCCCCGCGCAGGCGTCCGTCGTGGGCCTGCTGCTCGTAGAGCACCGCGCAGTCCTCCTCTCCGGCCCCGGCCTGCTCGGCACGCGCGTAGACCTCGACCGTGGTTCGTAGCAGCGGCAGCGAGAGCGAAAGCTCGTCGGCGAGCGTGGCGGCGAGCCGCAGGTCCTTGAGCACGGTGCGACCCGCCCGCCCGGCTCGTATTCGCGCCGGCCCATGCGAGTGCCCTGCACGTGCAACTGGGGATTGTCGGCCGAGCCGCCGCGCAGCGCCTGCTGGACGAGTCCGGCGCTGAAACCGAGCCCGCGGGCGAGCGCCATCGCCTCGGCGACCGTCTCGATGCACTGCCCACGATCAACTGATTGACAGCCTTCATAGCGTGACCGGCGCCGGCCTCCCCGACTCGCACGACGTTGGCGCCGAGCGCGTCGAGCACCGGGCGCACCTGCGCGAAGTCGGCTTCCCCACCCCCCGCCATTATGGCGAGCGAGCCGTGCTGCGCCGCGGACGGGCCACCCGAGACCGGCGCATCGACCCAGCCGACTCCGACGCGCCCGAGCGCTGCCGCGCGCTCGCGTGAGTCGGCTGGATCCGAGCTGCCAATGTCGAGCACGACCGAGCCGGCGCGCAGATGTCCCATGAGTCCAGCGAGCACCGCGCCGGTGGCCGCCGAGTCCGATACGACGATCAGCAGCACCTCCGCGTGAGCCGCGTCGCTCAGATGCTCGACCCGGGTGATGTCGCCGGCGAGCTCGTCGGGCAGCGGCGAGCGGTTCCACCCGGTGATGTCGAACCCCGCCGCGGCCAGCGTGTGCCAGATCGGACGGCCGAGCAGGCCGAGGCCGAGCACGCACACCGAGGGACCCACGGCTAGCGCGTCTGGGGAAAACCGAGATCCACCGCCGACGAGGCGGGATCGGGCCAGCGCGAGCTGACCACCTTGCCCCGGGTGTAGAAGGCGATCCCCTCGGGCCCGTAGATGTGTATGCCTCCGAACAGCGACGCCTTCCAACCACCGAATGAGTAATAGGCCACCGGCACCGGGATCGGCACGTTGACGCCGATCATGCCCGCCTCCGCCTCGAACTGAAACCTTCGGGCAGCGCCCCCGTCGCGGGTGAAGATGGCCGCCCCGTTGCCGTAGGGGTTCTCGTTGACGAGCTTGACCGCGTCCTCGTAACCCGCCACGCGCGTGATGCCGAGCAGGGGGCCGAAGACTTCGTCGCAATACACGTCCATGTCCGGGGTGACGTGGTCGACGAGCGTGGCCCCGAGAAAGAAGCCGTCGCCGGCGGGGGCGTCGGTGCGCCCGTCCACGACCACGGTGGCCCCCTGCGCGTCGGCAGAATCGATGTAGGAGGCCACCCGATCGCGATGCTCGCGAGTGATCAACGGTCCCATCTCCGAGGTGGGATCCATGCCGTTTCCCACCCGGATCGCCGGCACGCGGTCGCGGATCGCCGCGACCAGGCGGTCCGCCACGTTCCCGACGGCCACGACCTGCGAGATCGCCATGCAGCGTTCACCTGAGGATCCGTAAGCGGCACTGACCGCGGCGTCGGCTGCCATGTCGACGTCCGCGTCGGGAAGCACGACCATGTGGTTCTTGGCTCCACCGAGCGCCTGCACTCGCTTGCCACTGCGCGTCCCCTCCTCATAGACGTGACGCGCGACCGGGGTCGATCCGACGAAGCTCACGGCGCGCACGGCCGGGTGCGCGAGGAGGGCCGAGACCGCCGCGCGGTCACCCTGCACGACGTTGAACACACCGTCGGGAACGCCCGCCTCCTGCAGCAGCTCCGCGGTCCGGATCGCCGCCGATGGGTCCTTCTCCGACGGTTTGAGCACGAACGTGTTGCCGCAGGCGAGAGCCGGCGCCCACATCCACATCGGCACCATCGCAGGGAAATTGAAAGGTGTGATCCCGACCACCACCCCGAGCGGCTGACGGATCGAGTACACGTCGACGCCGGTCGATGCCTGTTCGGAGTAGGCACCCTTCAGCAGCTCGGGCAGGCCGCAGCAGTACTCGATCACCTCCAGTCCGCGAGCCACCTCGCCCTCGGCGTCGGCGAGCACCTTGCCGTGTTCGGCCGTGAGGATGGCGGCGAGCTCGCGACGATGCTCGCGGAACAGATTTCGGATGTGAAAGAAGATCTCCGTGCGCCGCGAGAGGGAGACCGCCCGCCAGCTGGCAAACGCCTCGTGGGCGGCCAGCACCGCGGCATCGACCTCCTGCTCGTCGGCGCAGGCGACCTCGCCGGTCTGCTGCCCGGTCGCCGGGTTGAATACGGGACCGAACCGACCCGAGTGTCCCGGGGCGGCGCGTCCGGCGATCCAGTGGTGCACGGGACGGACCCCGTGCTCTGTCTCGACTGTCTGGCTCACGTCATCTCCTCCTTTTGGCGCGATCAAACTGCGCGGACGGGATCGGCGGACCGCGTCAGACCCATGTGCTCGCCGGCGTCGGCCAACGCCTGCGCGAGCCCGTCGACCATCTCATCGAGCTGGCGCATGTCGCAAATCAGTGGTGGCGCAACCTGGACCACGCTGTCGCCGCGATCGTCCGGTCGGGCGATCAGGCCGGCTTCCAGCAGTCGTCGAGGTAGGTAGCCGCGCAGCAGACGCTCGCGCTCGGCGGCGTCAAAGCGCGTGCCGCCGGCGTCCTTGACCAGCTCGGCTGCCCAGAAGAAGCCCGCCCCCCGGACGTCGCCGACGATCGGCAGCTCACACAGCGAGCGCATCCGCATGCCCAGGTGTCCCTCGAGCTCGCGCACGTTCTCGATCACCCGATCGCGCTCGAAGATCTCGAGGTTCTTCAGCGCGATGGCCGCGCACAGTGGGTGCCCGCCGTAGGTGATCCCGTGGCGCAGCGCGACGCCCTCTTGATAAAGCGGGGTCGCCACGCGGTCTGAGACCAGTACCGCGCCCATCGGCGCATGGGCGGATGTGAGGCCCTTGGCCAGCGTGATCACGTCCGGTGAGCCTCCGACCAGGGGGGAGGCGAACCATTCACCGAGCCGTCCGAAGGCGGTGATGACCTCGTCGGCCACCACGAGGAAGCCGTACCGGTCGGCGAGCTCGCGCACGCCTGCCCAGTAGCCGGTCGGCGGCGTTAGACACCCGCCGGCGTTCTGCACCGGCTCGGCGATGAACATCGCGATCGTATCCGGGCCCTCCTCCAGGACCACCTCCTCGATCTCGGTGAGCAGCCGGCGGCAGAAGGCGGCCTCGTCGGGCTCGGGCGCGCGGAAGCGGTTCGTCGCCGCCACGTGGCGGGTGGCGATCGCCGGCGGCTCGAAGTCGCGCTTGTACGCTGCGACCCCGGTGAGGGCCAGCGCTCCCAGCGTGCCTCCGTGATAGGCCACGTCGCGCGCGATCGCCTTCGTGCGTTGTGGCTGTCCGGTGGCGAGGTGATGGTGGCGCACGATCTTCCACGCCGCCTCCACGGATTCCGCTCCCCCGCTGGTGAAAAAGACGCGGTCGAGGCCCGGCGGCGCGAGCTCGGCCAGCCGCTCGGCAAGCTCGATCGAGGTCGGATGTGCCATGGACCAGTTGCTCGCGAACGCGAGCTGCTGCATCTGGTCCGCGGCCGCCGCGCCGAGCTCGGCCCCGTAGGACCACCCCAGCTGCGAACAGAACAGGGTGGACAGGGCATCGAGGTAGCGGTTGCCGTGAGTGTCGAACACGTAGGGCCCTTCTCCGCGATCGAGTACGAGCAGCTCGTTGCCGACGGCGCCGTGGCGGGTGTAGTGCATAAGCAGATGGTCCCGCGCGGCGCCGGTCAACTGCTCAGAGGTCCGGGTGGACGTCACTCGGTCTCCTTTCAGCTCGCCGGCAGCTGGGCGAGCGCCGGGATGATCTCGCGACCCACACGGTCCATCTGCTCGAACTCGCCGTTGAGGTAGGCGACCGACACCTCGTCCACGCCGAGGTCGGCGAGGGCGCGCAGCTTCCCGATGCACTTCTCCGGCGGACCGGCGATCGCGAAGTCGTCGACGAGCTCGCCGGTGAGGTAGGACGTGTGCTCGGCGCCCGAGTCGAGGTGACCGGCGTAGTAGTCGTACTGATCGCGCGACCGGATGAGCCGCCTCAACACCTCGGGCATGCCGTGGTCGGGGTTGTTGCGGGCCATGTCGGCGATGTGGTTGGCGCACGCCGCCGGCGACCAGCGGCAGGCCTCCCAGGCCGCCTCTTGGTCCTCGGAGACGCGCATCGCGCACAGGATCGAGATCTTGACCTCGTCGGGGTTGCGGCCGGCATCGGCCGCGCCGCCCCGGACCTGCTCGATAGCCCAGGACACGGCCTCGGGGGTGACGCCCACGTACAGCATCACGCGGTCCGCGAGCGCTCCGCCCTGACGCAGGTTGCGCGGTCCGGTCGCCGAGATCATGATCGGGACGCGAAGGTCCTCCGTGGCCCAGCGCAGGTGCACATCCGTGTCGTTGAGCTTGACCGACCGCCCCCCGAGTAGCTCGCGCAGCACGGGGATGGCGTCCCCCAGGACCTTGGTGCGCACCGGCGGCAGCCCCATCGGACGCACGGCGCTGTCGCCGCGTCCGATCCCGAGCACGATCCGGTCGGGATGCAGCTGGGCGAGCGTCCCGAAGGCGCTCGCCGTCACCGTGAGGTGACGGGTGAACGGATTGGTCACCGCGGTGCCGAATACGATCCGCTCCGTCGCCGCCAGTCCGCGCGCGAGGTAGACGAACACGTCCTGCCAGAGCAACTGCGAGTCGATCACCCAGGCGAACTCATAGCCGCTCTCCTCGGCCTTGCGGACCGACGCCACGTACTCGTCGAAGTCCTGCGCCAGGAACTGCGCTCCGAGCTTCATGTACTCCTCCTTCATCGGATCGATTAGCTCAGCAGACGTTGGTTCTCGGGGTCATAGACCGCGCCCCGGCTCAGGTTGGCGATGCGCCGTTCACCGAGGATCTCGATCGCCAGCTCGGCCTCGGAGGAGCACCGATCACTCGGCAGGTAGCCGAGCGCGATCGATCGTTGCACGCGGTGTCCGTACCCCCCCGAGGTGACGAAGCCGATCACCTCGTCGCCCTCGAGGATCGGTTCGTGGCCGTGGGGATCGGCGCCGTCGGCCGCGACCGTGAGGCACACCAGGCGCCGCGAGGGTCCGCCGTTCTCGTGCACGCGGACCAGCGCCTCCCGTCCTATGAACTCGCCCTTGTCGAGGCGGACCCAGCGCTCCATGCCGGCCTCCAGCGGGCTGAAGTCGACGGTCATGTCGGCGCCCCACAGCCGAAATGCCTTCTCCAGGCGCATCGACTCGAGCGCCCGAAAGCCGAAGTCGACGAGCCCGAGCTGCTCACCGCCCTGAAGCAGCCGGTCATAGACGTGGCGCTGATACTCGACGGCGTGATGCAGCTCGTAGCCGAGCTCGCCGACGTAGGACACGCGCAGCGCCCGGACGGGCGCCGATCCGACGCGCATCTCACGGGCGGTGAAGAAAGGGAAACCCTCACGCGAGCAGTCCGTGTCGCCGACCGCCTCGAGCAGCGCACGCGCCTGCGGACCGGCGAGCGTGAGCACGCCGTAGCGGGCGCTCACGTTGTCAAGGCGCACCGACCCGTCCTGGGGAAGGTGCGCGGCGAGCCAGGCGTGATCGTGATGCTCGGTCGCCGCCGCGGAGACGACGTAGAACCGCTCCTCTTCGAGTCGCGTGACTGTTACATCGCACTTGATCCCGCCGCGCGGAGTGCACATCTGCGTGAGCGCCATCTTGCCGACGGCCGCCGGCAGCGCGTTGGCGCACATCCGGTCGAGATACTGCTGCGCTCCGGGCCCACTCACCTCGAACTTGGCGAAGCTCGTCTGGTCGATCACGCCGACCGCCGTTCGCACGGCGTCGCATTCCGCACCGACGACGTCGTGCCAGCTGGGGCGGCGGTAGCTGTACTCCTCGCGTGCGGAGTCCCCGCGGGCGAACCACTGCGGGCGCTCCCAGCCAAAGCGCATGCCGTACACCGCGCCGCGGTCGGCGAGGCGATCGTAGAGCGGCCCGGTCTTCAGCGGCCGCGCGACGTTGCGCTCCTCGTAGGGGTACTCGATCGCGTATTCGCGCAGGTAGGCGTCTGAGGCCTTGGGGATCAGAAAGCCGTTGGCCGAGGCGTACGGGCCGAAGCGGCGCACATCGAGCTCCCACATGTCCTCGCCCGGCTCCCCCTCCGTGATCCACTCGGCCGCGTGCGCACCGGCGCCGCCGCCGAAGACGATCCCGAAGATGCTGAAGCCGGCGAGCACGAAGAAATCGCGTAAGCCGGGCACCGGGCCCATCAGGCAGCGACCGTCCGGGGTGTAGCCGTCGGGACCGTTGACGATCGTCTTGAGCCCGCTCGTCTCAAACCGCGGGATGCGCCGGCTTGCCGCCACGAGGACATCTTCGATCTGGTCCATGCGCGCAGGCAGCAGCCGGCCGTTAAAGCCGTCGGGTATCCCGTCCACTCCGAAGGTGCGCGGGTGGGACTCGAACGGTCCGACGAGAAGCGCCTCGCCCTCCTGGCGGACGTAGAACGAGCCGCCCGGGTCTCGCAGCACCGGTAGTTCCGTGTCGCGATCGCGCACCTCGTCGATCGGCTCGGTGACGACATAGTGGTGCTCGAGGGGCACGATCGGCAGATCCGCTCCGGCGAGCCGTGCGACCTGACGTGCCCACTGGCCGGCGCAGTTCACGACGATGTCGGCTCGTAGCTCACCCCGGTTGGTCTGGATGCGCCAGGCGCCGTGCTCGCGGGTCAGGGCAGTGGCCGCGGTGTGGCGCATGATCGTCGCCCCGCGCGACCGGGCGCCCATCGCGAGCGCCTGAGTGACTCCCGAGGAATCGACGTGGCCGTCAGTCGGAAGGTGCGCGCCGGCGAGCACCCCATCGGGCGTCATCAGGGGGAACAGCTCCACGGCTCGTTCCGGTGTGACGATCTCGAACGGGATCCCCGCCTGATGGGCGATGCCGCGAACGTGGAAGAACTGATCCACGCGGTCCTGGGACTCGGCGAGCCGCACCGAGCCGCAGCGGTGCAGCCCCACCGGCTGTCCCGTTTCGCGCTCCAGCGCCTCGTAGAGATCAAGGCTCCGCCGGAGCAGGCGCATGATGCGCGGGTTGCCGATGAACTGCGTGCACAGTCCCGCGGCGTGCCAGGTGGAGCCGGACGTGAGCTCGTCCTGCTCCAGCAACGTGACGCCGCTCCAGCCCAGGCGGGTGAGGTGATAGCAGACGCTGGCGCCGGCGATTCCGCCGCCGATGATCGCCACGCGGCTGTGCGAGGGCAGTGTCCCGGCCGCGCTCACGCACGCACCGCCCGCTCCGCGAGTTGCTCTCGCAGCCGCCGGGTGGCGTCCTCGTCGACGGTCATGGGGAGACCCTGGATGACCACGCCGTAGTCACGCCGGGCCAGCTCTGGCGTGGTGAACTCGTCCAGCACGTCGGAGAGCACGAGCTGCGGGTCACGCGTCAGCGGGTCCCCATAGCCACCGGAGTTCGGCACCTTGATCTCCAGCGTGTCCCCCGCGTGCAACTGAAAGCCCGTGATCTTGGCCGGCCAGGATTCCTCGCCGGCTTCGCCGAGGTTCTTCGTCAGCGACGCATTCAGGCCCTCGTGCCCGCCGAAGATCCCCCACGGCGGATCGGACTCGTGGCGATCCCCTTCGCAGGAGACGAGCGTGTCGACCAGGAACCGGTTCGTGCGCACCATGCCCACCCCGCCGCGCCACGCGCCCGCGGCGCACGGGTCGTCGCGCAGCTCGTAGCGTTCGGTGCGCATCGGGAAACGCCACTCGAGTTCCTCGATCGGGTTGTTGCGCGTGTTGGCGATCAGGCAGTCCACCGAGTCCAGACCGTCACGGGTCGGGCGGCCGCCGTAGGAGCCCTCATCCACTTCGAGGTAGACCCAGTATTCGCCCTCCTCCTGGTTGAAACCCGAGTAGGAGATAAACGTGAGGTGGGCCGAGTTGCCGGCCGTGATCTTCTCGGGCACGACCCCGGACAGTGCCTTGAGCACGAGATCGACGGCACGCTGCACCTGGCAGAAGCGGGCAAAGCATGCCCGTGGGTAATTGGGGTTGAAGATCGAGCCCTTGGGGGCGATCACCTTGACCGGCTTGAGCATGCCCTCGTTCTGGGGGACGAAGACGGGGTATTCCACCTCGTCCAGGAAGATCATCCGCGTGATGAACGACATGGCCGATACCGTGGTGCCTTCGAACGGGCAGTTGTAGCCCGTCGGCACCTCGTCGCTCGAGCCGGTCAGGTCGATCGTGATCTCGTCGCCCGCGATCACCACCTTCACCTTGACCGGCAACTTCACGCCACGGTTCTTACCGTCGTCGTCGAGCCAGCCGAGGTCGGTCTCGTAGACACCGTCGGGGACCTTGGCGATCTCCTGGCGCAGCATCCGCTCCGAGTAGGAGAGCCAGTCCTGCGCCGCTCCCAGCACGACCTCCTGCCCGTACCGGCGCAACAGCTGACCGTAGCGTCGCTTGGCGAGCTCGCACGCCGCGATCATCGCCTGGATGTCGCCCCGGTTATGGCTCGCCGTCCGGGTGTTCTCCAGGATGTGGCGCCACAGGCCTTCGTGCCACTGGCCACGGTCGGCGAGCTTGACGGCGCGGTAGATGTTGCCCTCCGACCAGTTGTCGACAAGGTCGATGGCGATACCCGGGTAGGCGCCGCCGATGTCAAGCAGATGGGCGGAGGCGCCCGAGAAGCCGACCAGCTCCCCGTCGAAGAAGATCGGCATGACGATCGCCACATCGGGCGAGTGCGTCGCCCCGAGATAGGGGTCGTTGTGGAGGATGACGTCGCCGTCGTGGATGTCGTCTCCGAGCAGGCTGATCACGCCCTTGACGATCTTCGGCATCGCCCCCATGAACATCGGCGTCGAGTCCGACTCGGCGAGCTCGTTGCCGTCGGCGTCGAAGATGCCGGCGCCGAGGTCTTCGGACTCGCGGATGATCGAGGAGTAGGACATGCGGTAGAGCACGCCGGCCATCTCCTTGGCGATGGCGGAGAACGCGCCCCCGATGACCCGCATCAGGATCGGCGTGGCCAGCCCTCCGGCGCGCTGCATCTGGGCGCGGGGGTTGACGGTGCAGTCCACGACGATGTTGCCGTAACGGTCGACCTCCGCCTCCAGGCCGGGTGGTACGAGGGTGGTGGTGTCGTACTGCTCGATCACCGCCGGTCCCTTGATGCGGTCCCCGGCCCTCAGCCTGGAGCGCTCGTAGAAGGGCGTCGGCTGCCTTTTCGGCGGGCCGTCGACCTCGAAGAAGACGTCTCGCTCGACCGTGAGGGCGGCCGAGGGATCCCCGTCGCCCGGCTCGAGCTCGCCCCACTGCAGTGGCTCCACGCGCCCCACGCCGACCACACGGATGTTGATGATCTCGATGTTGGCGTCGAAGCGATGGCCGTATTCCGCCTCGTGAGCGTGGTGAAACCCTTCTTGGAGCGCTTGCACCCAGGCATCGTCGACGTTTCCCGCGGGCACGTCGAAGCGCACCTCGTAGCCCTGTCCGGCGTAGCGGCAATCCGCGAGCCGGTGCACCAGGCGCCGGTCCTCGGGGACCGAGTCGCGCTCGAGTTGGCCGGCCGCCTGCGCGGCGAGCTCGTCGAACCGAGCCTGGAGGCGCGCCTTGTCGAGGCTGACCAGGGCGTGGCGCTCGGTGGCCACAAATTCATGCTGGATATCGGTCGTGAGCAGCCCGGTGGCGGCGATGATCCCCGGCGTCGGCGGCACGAGCACGCGTGGGATGTCGAGCTCGAGCGCGATGTCGCACGCGAACAGCGGCCCAGCACCGCCCGCGGCCACGAGCGTGAAGTCACGCGGGTCATAGCCGCGCCGCACCGAATTGAGCTCAATCGATTGCGTCATCCCGAACTTCTGCAGCTGCAGCGTGCCGAGCGCGGCCTCCTCGACGGTCATCCCCAGCTGTTCGGCGAGCGGGCGCATCGCGGTGTGGGCAAGGTCGGCGGAAAGGTGCATGTCACCCCCCAGGAGCCCGCGATCGGGCCGTAACCGCCCCAGCAGCAGCTGGGCATCGGTCGAGGTCGCGTCGCTGCCGCCCCGGTCGTAGCAGGCGGGACCGGGATCGGCCCCGGCCGACTCCGGTCCGACCCGGAACACGCCGCCATCGTCGACGTAGGCGATCGAGCCACCGCCCGCCCCGATCGTGTCGATGTCGACCATCGGCACCATCGCCTGGTAGTCGCCGATCTTGGTATCGAGCAGGTGACGCATTCGCATCTGCCCGTGGGCGGCGACGCCGATGTCCGCCGAGGTCCCGCCGATGTCAAGCGTGACCACGTCCTCGTAGCCAGACATCTTGCCCGCCCAGATCCCCCCCAGCAGGCCGCCCACCGGGCCGGACATGAGCATGTTCACCGGGCGCTGGGCGGCAGCGTCGACCGTGGCCATACCGCCCGAGGACTGCATCAGCTGCACGCCGTGCGCGAAGCCCGCCTCCTCCATGGCGCCGTCGAAGCGCGCGATGTAGCGCGACACCTTCGGCCCCACGTAGGCATTGAGGCAGACGGTCGAGAACCGCTCGAACTCGCGGTACAGGGGCAGCACCTCATGGGATACCGACAGGTAGGCCTCGGGGAACTCCTCGAGCACGATCTCCTTGACGCGCTGCTCGTGCTCGGGATTCAGGTAGGAGTGCAGCAGACACACGGCGATGGCCTCGACCCCCGCCTCGCGCAGCGCCCGCACCCGCTCGCGGACCTGGTCCTCGTCAAGGGGGGTGAGCACTTCGCCCAGCGGGGCCGTGACCCGCTCGGCCACGGTCAGGCGATGGCGCCGCTTGACCAGCGGCCGCGACTGCCACGGCAGCTCCTGCTGCAGCGAGAAGTTGAACGGCTTCTTGTGGCGGGCGATGTGCAGGATGTCCCGGAAGCCCTCGGTGGTGAGCATGCCGACGTCGGCGCCGGTATGGGTCAGGACGATGTTCGTCGCCACCGTGGTGCCGTGCAGCACGTTTGTTACCTCCGACATGCTCACTCCGGCGGTCTCGCACAGATTGTGGATACCGTCCACGACGCCGCGCGCGGGATCATCGGGAGTCGAGGGGACCTTGTCGACCGTGATCCGCCCGGTCTCCTCGTCGACAAGGATCAGGTCGGTGAACGTGCCGCCAACGTCGACGCCAATTCGCTTCATTACGTTCCTCTCTCGTGCGGGGGGCTGGCTGCGGCGCGGCCGCTAGGCGACGGCGGCTTGCGCCGGGGCGAGCTCGCGCAGCGCGGTCAGCGTGTCGGACAGGCTGCGAACCTCGGCCCAGCCGACCTGCATCATTTCGAGCGCCGGCCCGTGTAGATGGGGCAGGGTCGTGCCGGTCGCCTCCTCGACGACGATCGGCTTGAAGTCCCGGAACATGGCGTCCTTGGTGGTGGCGGCGACGCACTGATTGGTGAGCACACCGGCAAAGATGACGGTGAGCGCGTTCGCCGCATGGAGGAGCAGCTCGAGGTTGGTCTGGAAGAACGCGCTGAGACGGTTCTTGGCCACCACGCGATCCCCCTCGCGAGGGTCGAGCTCGGCGAGGATCTCATAGCCCCAGGTGTCCTCGCGCAGGCCCCCCTCCTGCAGGAACGGACGCAACGAAACGATCCAGCCGCCGTCCGCGGGATCGCGGAAGCCGTGACGAGTCCAGATCACCGGCACGTCGCGCTGGCGCGCCTCGGACACGAGTGCCTTGATCGGCTCGATCACCCGGCGCATATGGGCGATATCCACGTTCCGCTGGGCGTACCACCCATCAGGATGCAGGAAGTCGTTCTGCGGGTCGATCAGCACCAGTGCAGTGCGTCCGGGCTCCAGGTCCCAGGCGACGGGCGAGAACGGCGGAGTGGACATGCAGACTTCCTTTCTGGGCGAACGCGATGCCGACCATCATCGTCCGAGCATCGCCCTCTGCCAAGGGGCAGTCTGTCCCCAATTTGGTCGACAGGCGTCCCGAGTGTCGCCGTCAGGGCGCTCCGCTGCCCTGGCCCTGAAGGTAGCGACGGGCACGAAGAGCCAGATGGAGGCCGAGCCGAAGCTCTGGATCGCTCAGATCACCGCCGAGCAGCTCCTCGATGCGCGCGATCCGCTTGTAGACCGACTGGCGGCCGAGATGCAACGCCCGCGCGGTCTCGGCCATCCGTCCGCCGTGGTCGAGGTAGGCCTCGAGCGTCTCCGCGAACTGCGAGCGATGCTCGCGGTCGTATTCGATGAGCGGGTCGAGTCGCCGGCGGACGAAGCCGCGCATCGCCGGATCGGCCCGCAGCGCCCAGAACAGTCGGTTGATGTCCGCCGCTGTGGCGTCGTGCCAGGGCCGGGCTGGAGCGTGAGCTGCCGCGCGACCGACCTCGACGGCGTCGCGCAGCGCTGCACCGAGCGCGGACCACGAACGCTCCACAGGTCCGACGCAGACGGCAGGCGCGACCCGCCCGTCACGCCATTTGGCCGCGTCGAGGATGACCCGGCTGACGCGTAAGGCGACATCCGAGCGGATCCGAGGCGACGCGAGCGCCACCACCAGGCCGAGTCCTTCCTCGCCCGGAAGCAGACCTGTGAGCGCCGCGATCCCCGCCTTGGCCAGTCCTTCTGTGACCTCCTCCCAGACGGATGCCCAGGCGGCCTCCGCTGCGCCGTTGGAGCCGTTGGCGCCGAACGCCGTGCCGGGGGCGGTCACGGCGACGACGGGCAGCCGCAGCACATGACCGCGATCGAACCCGAGGTCGGCGGCCAGCGCGCCGGCCTCGCGCTCGTCGACCTCGACCGCGGGGTTCATCAGCGTGGCGATGAAGTTCCCCCGCTCCCGGCCCGCCAGCGCCTGCTCCTGACGGTTGCGCAGCATGGTCAGGGCAATGACCTCCGCGCCGGAGTTGACCACCACGCGGTCAAGGTGGTGCAGCGGTGCGCTCATCGCCAGCGCGTGGAGCGTCCCCCACTGACGCTGGTGGCCGGTATGCACCTCAACCGAGATGCGCGCCGGCGCGGCCGACAGCCCCCGGACGGCCGCGTCCCAGGCGGCGTGCAGGGCGGCCTCGGGTACACGGTGGGCCTCGTGGTAGACGACACCCTGGTCAAGCTTTTCCAGGACGACCGGATTGCCGATCAGATCGGCGAGCGCTTCGAGGATCTCAGCCACGCCGGCACCGTCCAGGACCAGCTCGGTGAACCGTCGATGGGCCTCATCGCCGCGCTGCAACGCGAGCGCCTGACGATTGACGATCTCCCGATGCAGTGCCTCGGTGACCTCCACGAACGGCACCTCCCGATGAAGTGCGATGAGTGGCAGGGCGTGCGCCTCGGCCTCTGAAACCAGCGCCCGCGGCACGCGTGTGAACGCCGTCCCCAGCTCGATCACGACACCGGCGACTTGCCGCTCGGCGAGTGATGCGACGAATCGGCGTTGAGCCGCCTCGTCATTGGGCAGGCCGATCCCCGTCATCAGCAGCAGCTCCCCACCGCGCAGCAGTGATGCGATGCCCGGCGACTCGACGGAGTGCACCCACCGCAAGGGCGTGTCCAGGCCGGCGGCGCCCGCGAGGATCTCCGGCACCCCATCGGCCAGCGACGGGGAACGCAGCGCACCCGCCACGGTGAGGCCTCGGGAGTCAGACGACCCTCGGCGTCCTGTCACACGGCAAGTGTCCCATGGATGGCCCAGCGGATGCCCAGGAGGCGCCCGCCCGGCGACGACCTCGATGCGCGATGCTTCCGGGCATGAAGCTCGTCGGGATCGACATCGGGGGGACGTTCACCGATCTCGCGCTGTTCGATTCCGAGACCGACGAGCTCGTGATCCACAAGGTGCATTCCACGCCGCAGGACCCGGGCCAGGCGCTCGTCTCGGGGATCGGCGAGCTGTGCGAACGCGCGGGCGTCGCTCCGTCGGCCCTCAACGGTCTCGTTCATGGAACCACCGTGACCACCAACGCCGTGCTCGAGCACCGGGGCGCCGTGACCGGAATGATCACGACCGAGGGCATGCGCGACGTCCCCCACATCGGCCGCCACCAGCGACCGCAGCCCTACTCGGTGATGCAGGACATCCCCTGGCAGGCCAAGCCGTTCGTGCAGCGACGTCACCGCATGCCGGTGCCCGAGCGAATCGCGCCGCCGACGGGCGAGACGATCGTGGCGCTCGACGAGGACGCAGTGCGGGCCGCCGCCCGGCGGCTCGGCGCGGCGGGGGTGGAGGCGGTCGCGGTCTGCTTTCTGTTCTCGTATCTGGATGCCGGTCACGAGGATCGCGCGGCAGAGATCCTGCGCGAGGAACTGCCCGACTGCTTCATCACCACGAGTGCCGGAGTCTCGCCGCAGTTTCGTGAGTTCGAGCGGTTCTCGACCGCGTGCATGAACGCCTTCGTCGGTCCGATGACCGGTCGCTACCTGGAGCGGCTGACCGATTCGCTGAGCGCCGAGGGGGTGGACGCGGACCTGCTGGTCATGCGCAGCAACGGCGGCCTTGCCAGCACAACCGAGGCCGCCCAACGGCCCGTGACATTGATGCTCTCCGGACCTGCGGCCGGTCTGCTGGGCGCCCAGTGGGCCGGCGATCTCGTCGGGCGCGGGCGACTGATCACGTTCGACATGGGCGGCACCAGCGCCGACATCGGGCTGATCACCGAGGACGGGATAAATGTCGCCTCCGCTCGCGACACGCACATCGCCGAGTATCCGCTGCTGGTGCCCATGTTCGACATCGAGACGATCGGCGCCGGCGGCGGGTCGATCGCCTACCTCGACGATGCCGGCGCGTTCAAGGTTGGCCCCAGGAGCGCCGGAGCGGTCCCGGGGCCAGCCTGCTACGGGCGCGGCGGTGAAGAGGCGACGATCACCGATGCCCACGTCGTCCTCGGGCGGCTCGACCCGGAGCGCTTTCTCGGCGGCCAGATGCGGCTCGATGCAGACCGAGCCGGCGCCGCGCTTGACCGGCTGGCCGCGGCGCTTGGAATGTCACGACTCGAGGCCGCCGCCGGAGTCCTCACCGTTGCCAACGCCAATATGGCCCAGACGATCCGCTCGATCACCGTCGAGCGCGGCCGCGACCCGCGTCACTTCTCGCTGGTCGCCTTCGGGGGAGCGGGACCGCTGCACGCCGCCGAGCTCGCGGAGGTCCTCGGCGTGCCGGAGGTCATCGTGCCGCCACACCCCGGCATCACCTCGGCCATGGGATTGCTGACCGGCGATTTGCGCTATGACACGATGCGGACCGTGTTCGCCGTCGAGGGACGCATCGACGCCGCCGCGCTCAATTGTGAGTTCGAAGCCCTTACCACTGAGCTCGTAGAGCGGCTGCGCCACGATGGGGCGGCGCAAGACGAGATCTCGGTGCAGCGCATGCTCGACTGCCGCTACGTGGGTCAGGGCTACGAGCTGCGCATCGCCGTCGGTCCCGAAGGCTTCGGCGCCCAGACGCTGGAGTCCTTTCATCGCGTCCACGAGGCGGAATACGGGCACAAGTTCGGCGACCCCGTCGAGATCGTGAACCTCCACGTGAAGGCCAGCGGGCCCCGTCCGCGACTGCGGCGGGTCCGGATGGCGGCCGGTCGCCTCGACGAGGCGACCATCGACGTCACCGACTCGGTCTGGTCGATCGACGGCGCGCTCGCGAAACTCCCCACGCGACGACTGGCTCGTGAGGCGCTGGAGCTCGACGAGGTGCTCACGGGCCCGGCCGTGATCCATCAGCGGGACACGACGATCACCGTTCCACCCGGCTGGCACGCCACCGCGACGGAGGCCGGACCACTGATCCTGTCGGCGCCTCGAGAGCGAGCGCCGGAGAGCCGAGAGGGACCGGCTTGACCACGATCGAATCGACCCCGGAGTCGCCCACCGCAGCCATCGACCCGATCACGGCCGCTGTGATCGGGGGCGGGCTGCGGTCGATCGCGATCGAGATGGGCTATCGCCTAGCCCGCATGGCCTACTCGTCGATCATCCGCGAATCCGAGGACTTCGGCTGCGCGATCTGCGATCCCGAGGGACGCCAGCTGTGCGAAGCGACGCAATCGACGCCGCTGCAGTCCGGCCCCATCGGCGGCTACCTGGCCGGCATCCAGCGCCGCTTTGACGAGGTCCGCGACCAGTGGGGCCCGGGCGACGTCGTCGTCCACAACCATCCGTACTACGGGGCGTCGCACCAGCCGGACGTGGGCTTCGCCGTGCCGGTGTTCGTCGGTGACCACCTGGCAGGGTTCTCGATGACCACCGCACATCATCTTGACCTGGGGGCGCTGACCCCCGGCAGCTGCGGGATCGTCGACGCGTCGGACACCTTTGCCGAAGGTCTGCTGCTCAATGCGGTGAAGGTCGAGGAGGCTGGACGACCGGTCCGCAGCGCATGGCGGATGATCGCCGACAACACCCGGATCCCTCACCTGGTGATCGGCGACATGGAGGCCCAGGTGGCGGCGGCCAAGCTCGGCGCCGCCCGCTACGCGGAGCTGATCGGACAGCACGGGGTTGACACCGTGCGAGCTGCCGCCGAGCACCAGATGAACCACTCCGAACGGATGCTGCGACAGCAGATCGAAGCGCTCCCCGACGGGCGCTACGAGGCCGAGGGCCGGCTCGACGGATTCCTCGAGCACCCTGATCCCGGCTACCGCGATCTCGTCGTGCGCGTCGCGGTCACGATCGCGGGCTCTGACATCAACGTCGATCTGGCCGGCACTTCGCCCCAGGTCGACCTCCCGATCAACATGCCCTTGGTCGGGACCGTCGACGTCGCCGTTCACGTCACCCTGCGCTCCATCCTGCTCGACACCGCGCGCCACGACGCGGTGTCGACCAACGCTGGCCTGTTCCGGCCGGTGACGATCTCGGCGCCTGAGGGAACGCTCGCGAACCCTCGCTTTCCTGCGCCCACGATCGCCCGATTCTGCTCCGGCAACATCGTCGCTGACACGTTGATGCGGGCACTGGCCCCGATCCTGCCCGAGGCGGTGGCGGCCGGGGTCGGCAATCTCAAGGTGACCGCGTTCTCCGGGACCGGCGAAGCCGGCGCCTGGGTGTACATGGACATCATGGAGGGCAGCTACGGCGGACGCTACGGCAAGGACGGCCTGGACGCCGTCGACACCCTCTATGCCAACACTCGCAACAACCCGATCGAGGACATCGAGTCGCATTATCCGCTGCGTGTCCGGCGCTATGAGCTGGTGGAATCAGGCGCCGGTGCCGGGCGGTGGCGGGGCGGGTTCGGTTCGATTCGAGAGTTCGAATTTCTCGCCGACGGCGGCTTCTCGCTGGAGGGCGACGGCAACAGCACCGCGCCGCCGGGGCTGTTCGGCGGCGCGGAGGGTAGACCCGGTTCGGTCACCATGAACCCCGGGACGCCCGACGAGCAGTCGCTCCCGTCAAAGCTCCCCTACCGCAGGGTTGCCGCCGGCGAGCTGCTGCGCCTCGTCGGACCCTGCGGCGGTGGCTACGGCGAACCGGCGCGTCGCGACCCCAGCGCGGCCGAGCGTGACGCGCAGGACGGCCTGACCACGGGATGATCCAACCGGGGGCCGACGGAGCCGAGCGCCGGCTCACCGCCGACCTCGAGGCCGCAGCCAAGATCGGCGCCGTGCCCGCCGGCGGCGTTTCTCGTTTCGCCTGGACACCCGCGCTGGCGCAGGCTACGGCCTGGGTGTCGTCCGAGCTGGAGCGGCTGGGCATGACGGTCGGGATCGACGCCGCCGGAAACATGATTGCCAAATGGCCGGCCCCCGCGGGCGAGGCCGTGATGGTCGCCTCACACCTGGACACCGTGCCTCAGGGTGGCGCGTTCGACGGCGCGCTCGGCGTCCTGGCCGGAGTCGAGGCGATCCGCCGGCTGCGCGACGAGGCCTTCCAGCCGGTGCGGCCGATCTGGATCGGTTCGTTCATGGACGAGGAGGGCACCCGGTTCGGAACCAGCATGTTCGGCAGCCGCGCCTTCTGCGGCGAGGACCTCTCAGAGGAGCTGGGTGCGTCCGATCGCGGTGGCACCACCGTCCGAGAGGCCATGGCCACACAGGGCTTCACCGCTGACCGCATCGGCGAAGCTGATCAGGTTGCTTCCGTCGGCTGTTATCTCGAGCTCCACATCGAACAGGGACCCGTGTTGTCATCCCAAGGTCGGCGCCTCGGACTCGTCGAGGCCATCTCCGGCGTGGTTGGTCTGCGTGTCACCCTCGAGGGCGAGGCCAACCACGCGGGCACAACACCGATGAACATGCGGCGCGATCCCCTCGTCGCCGCCGCCCGCATCGTGCTGGCACTGCGGGAGCGCTCGGCGGCCCAGAGTGGCCTGCTCGCTACCGTCGGACGGATCGAGGTTGCGCCCGGCGGGCGCAACGTGATCCCGGGCAGCTGCCAGTTCACGGTTGACCTGCGACCACGGGATCCGGAGACGTTCGCGACCCTCGAGTCCTGGACGGCCGAGGTTGTGGCCGAGGCCGCCACGACGGAAGGGGTGCAGGCCAGCGTCGAGACCGAGTATGCGCTCGCCCCGACGACCATGGACGGAGCGCTGATGGCCGCGCTGGAAGCAGCCGCCGCCGACGAGCAGGTCGCGCCGCTGCGGATGACGAGCGGCTCCGGCCACGACGCGATGATCATCGGGCGTCACGCGCGCGCGGCGATGCTGTTCGTTCCGTCGCATCAGGGCATCAGTCACTCGCCGCGGGAATGGACGGATCCGGAGGATTGCGAGCTGGGGGCGCGCGTGTTGGCCGGGGCACTCCGCCGGCTGGCGCGTGACTGAGGCTACGTGCGCGGCCCGGCGAGCCCCGCCCGGCTGCCGAGGACGATCAGCGTCTTGGTGCCGATGATCTCGGCACCACTTGGCCGGCCGCGGCGGACGCGGTCGATGACACGCTTGAGGTGGTCGACGTCCTTGACGCGCAAATGGATCAAGGCGTCCGGATCTCCCGCCAGGGTGAACGACTCGACCAGCTCAGGCAGATCGGCGACCGCCGCGTCGATGTCGTCGACCTGGGTGCCAGGGGCGAAGCGCAGCTCCGAGAAGGCTTCCAGGTGACCGCCGAGCATGGCGTGATCGAGGATGGCGGTGTAGCCCCGGATGTAGCCCGCGTCCTCGAGGCGATCGATCCGGCGCTTGGCCGCCGCCGGCGAGAGGTTGACCAGGCGTCCCGTCTCGCTGGCTGAGCGCCGTCCGTCCTCCACCAGCAACTCGAGGATGCGCTCGTCGGTCGCGTCTAGCGGTTTGCGCTCCAAGTCAAGATCGTACCGCTGTAGGGCCATATGACGCAAACTTTGATCAATTCTGGCCGGAGGACTGAACGAATCTCTTGACGAGCCTCGTCCCGGAGTCGAACATCGCTGCATGACGGCCACCGATAGTCGCGAGACGGCGCTAGGCACGCTCGAGTCCGTCCAGGACCGGGTCCTGTGGCTTGCGATGTCGATCGTCCACCACGCCAACAAGGTTCGAGAGACGCCCTCGGGGGTGAAGGTAGGAGGTCACCAGGCATCCTCGGCGTCGAGCGTTTCGATCATGACGGCCCTGTGGTTCAAGCACCTGACGGCCGTCGACAGAGTGTCGGTGAAGCCGCATGCGTCGCCCGTCCTGCATGCGATCGAGTACCTGCTGGGGCAACTCGACAGGCGGTATCTCGAGACACTGCGGGAGTTCGGCGGACTGCAGAGCTACCCGAGCCGGGTCAAGGATCCGGTGCCGGCCGACTTCTCGACGGGATCGGTCGGTATCGGCGCCACGGCGACCATCTGGAGCGCGATCGCCCACCGGTACGTGGCGGGACACTTCGAGGTGCGACGAGGCGGTCGTCAGGTGGCGCTGCTGGGCGACGCCGAGCTCGACGAGGGCGCTTGCTGGGAGGCCATCGTGGATCCGGTGGTGCCACACCTGGGCGAGGTCCTGTGGATCGTCGACCTGAACCGGCAGTCGCTGGACCGCATCGTGCCCGAGATCGCGGCGGGCCGGCTCGAGGCGATGTTCGTGGCCGCCGGGTGGAACACGATCGTCGTCAAGTACGGACGCTGGCTGCGAGAGCTGTTCGGGCGCCCGGGCGGCGAGGCGCTCCGGCGGCGCATCGACGGCATGCCCAACGAGGAGTACCAGCGACTCCTCCGCTCCGACGCGGCGGCGCTCCGCGAGCGGCTGCCGGGTGGTGGTCGCGCGGCTCGAGACGTGGCGCGCTTGGCGAGTGAGCTCGACGACGAGGAGCTGTTACGAGCGATCCGCGACCTCGGTGGGCACGATCTGTCCGATCTGCTCGAGGCATATGCTCAAGCCGGTCGGGTGACCGACCGCCCATCGGTCGTTTTCGCCTACACCATCAAGGCGTGGCGCCTGGCCACCGAAGGCCATCCCGCCAACCACTCGGCGCTGCTCAACTCAGAGCAGTGGGAGGCGCTGGGCCTTCGCCTCGGCGCCGACCCGGCGGACCAGTGGGCCGCATTCGAGCCGGGCACACCCGAGGCCGAGCTCTGCGCCGAGGCGGCTGAGCGGCTCCGGCGCTCGAAGGTGGCGCTGGTCGCGCCCGCGAAGGTGCCGTCGGAGGTCGGCCGCAAGCACACCGGCAACGCTTCGACCCAGCAGGCCTTCGGCCGGTTCTTCGTCGATCTCTCGCACGAGGCACCCGAGGTGGCGAGCCAGGTCGTGACGGTCAGCCCGGACGTTGCCTCATCGACCAATCTCGGTGGCTGGATCAACCGCGTGGGCATCTGGCAGCTCGGCGAGCGCATCGACTGGTTCGCTGATGACACCGACACGCTGATGCGCTGGCAGGAGTCCGAGCACGGCCGCCACATCGAGCTCGGAATCGCCGAAGGCAATCTGATCGGCTTACTCGGGGAGCTCGGGCTCACCTGGTCGCGTGACGGTCAGCCGCTGATGGCGATCGGCACCCTGTACGACCCGTTCGTTAACCGCGCGCTCGAGCCGTGGTCGTTCGGCATGTACGCGGGTGCCCAATCGATCCTTGTCGGGACTCCCTCCGGGGTCACGCTCGCCCCCGAAGGGGGCGCCCACCAATCGATCATCACCCCCTCCGTCGGTCTCGAGCAGCCACGCTGCATCGCGTGGGAGCCGGCCTTCGGACAGGATTTGGAGTGGACCCTGCTGTTCGCACTGTCGAGACTGGGCCGACCGGACGGGACGTCGTCGTACTTTCGCCTGTCCACGCGTCCGATCGATCAGAGCCTGGCCGCGGTTCCTGTTGATCCCTCCGGGCGCGAGGAGCGCCGGCGGCTCGCGTCGGCCGGAGGTTACCGCCTGTCCGGCCCCACGTCGGCGCCGGCCGTGACGCTAGTGGCGGCCGGGGCGGTGATGCCGGAGGCGATCGGTGCGGCCACCGAGCTCGAGGCTGCCGGGATCCCGTGCGACCTGGTCTGCCTCACCTCCCCGGACCTTCTGTTCCGTGCCCTGCAGTCCCGGCAGGGCCTCGCGGACGGCGATTGGGAGATCCTCGATCTGTTGTTTCCGCCTGACCGGGTTGCCCCGATCGTCACCGCGATGGACGGTCATCCGCACACGTTGAGCTTCGTCTCGGCGATCCGCTGCGCCCCGATCGCATGTCTCGGGGTCAGCGACTTTGGTCAGTCCGGTGACGTCCAGGACCTATACGGATTCTTCGGGATCGATACCGACACGATCGTCGGAGCTGCCGTCGACCTTTTGGAGCTACGCCGGTGAACGACATCATGATGCCCAGTCTCTCCGACTCGATGGAGGAGGGGACGATCGTCAAGTGGCTCAAGAGTGACGGGCAGCGGGTCGCACTCGGCGAAGACCTGGTCGAGATCGAGACCGACAAAGCCACCATGACGTACGCATCCGAGCACGAAGGCACACTCCAGATCGTCGCCACCGAAGGCACTACGGTCGCTGTCGGGGCCACCATTGCCAAGCTCGGAGAAGCTGCCCAGACGCCGGCACCCGCGGACGGTCCGGCCGATGCGCCATCCGGCAACGGCGAGCTGGCCGAGGCGCCGGTCGGCACCCCATCCGGCAACGGCGAACTGGGCGACGCCGGCCATCACGACCATGGCGACGCGGGCGGCTCGGCCGCCGCCGCGGGGGGCCGCGTTCTGGCCACCCCGTTGGCGCGGCGGACCGCGACCGAGCACGAAGTCGACCTGAGCCGGCTCCGCGGAACCGGTCCGCGCGGGCGGGTGAGGCGCGCCGACGTTCTCGCGGCCGCCGGGATCTCCGCGCCACCCCCACCGACGTCGCGGGCGCCGGCGGGGGAGGCCGCGCCCGAGCAGCTCACACCCTCCGGCGCGAGGGGCGATCCCGAGATCCAGGTCCCGTCGCGCCTCCAGCAGGTCATTGCCCGGCGGATGAGCGAGGCAAAGGGGACGATCCCCGAGTTCGACGTCCAGACCGAGGTTGTGATGGACGATGCCGTCGCGATGCGCACCCGCCTCAAGGAGATCTCCGCCGGAGAGCCGTTGCCGTCGATCAACGACTTCGTCGTCAAGGCCTGCGCCGTCGCGCTGACGCGCCACCGACGCATCAACGCCTCCTACGAGGATGGGAAGTTCCGCCTCCACGGGCGTATCAACGTCGGCGTCGCCGTCGCAGCCGAAGACGCGTTGCTGGTTCCCACCGTGTACGACGCTGACACCAAGTCGCTCGGAGCGATCACGCAGGAGGTCCGGCACCTGACCGAGCGCGTGCGCTCCGGCGAGATAACCCCGCCGGAGCTCACCGGGGGGACGTTCACCGTCTCGAACCTCGGGATGTTTGGCATGACGGCGATCCGGCCTGTCATCAACCCGCCCCAAGCAGCGATTCTCGGCGTGGGCAGCATCCGCGCCGTTCTCGCCCGGGCCGGCGACGAGATCATCGAGCGGTCCCTGATGACGATCACGCTCGTCTCAGACCACCGCGTCCTCTACGGCGCCGATGCGGCGCGATTCCTCGCCGACGTGCGAGGGCTGCTCGAATTTCCGTTCCGGCTCGCGCTCTGAGCGCATCCCAGCCGAGACCTCGATGCTGTGGCCGGCGGGACAGCGGCATTCGTTCGGCGCCATAGCGCACTGGATATCAGGGGCCCCCCGTCTTGCGATCACGGCACTCGACGGTATACAGTCGTCCACGGAGAGTTGAAGGTCAAAGAGAGGAAAGGGGAGACACGTGCCCAAGGAAATCATGGCGGTCTTCGGCGTCGATATCGACGCGGTGGGAGGATGGCTGGGTTCCTACGGTGGTGAGGATTCGCCCTCGGACATCCAGCGCGGCATGTTCGCCGGCGAGGTGGGGACGCCCCGGCTGCTCAACCTCTTCGCCAAGCACGATATCCCGGTGAGCTGGTTCATCCCCGGGCACTCGATCGAAACCTTCCCCGACTCGATCAAGATGATCGTCAACGCGGGCCATGAGATCGGCGCGCACGGCTACTCGCACGAAAATCCGATCGCGATGTCGCCCAAGCAGGAGGAGGACGTGCTGGCGCGCTCCGTCGAGCTGATCGAGAAGGTGTCGGGTAAACGTCCGCGCGGGTACGTCGCGCCGTGGTGGGAGATGTCGGCCGTGACGGCGGAGCTGCTTCAGAAGTACGGCTTCACCTACGACCACAGCCAGGGCTACAACGACTTCACGCCGTTCTATTCCCGCGTGGGCGATCAGTGGACGAAGATCGACTACACCAAGGAGGCTGCGGAGTGGATGAAGCCGCTCCAGCGCGGCGAGGCGATCGATCTCGTCGAGATCGGAGCCAACTGGTACCTCGACGACCTGCCGCCGATGATGTTCATCAAGGGCTCGCCCAACAGCCACGGCTTCGTCAGTCCGCGCCACATCGAGGAGATGTGGCGCGACCAGTTCGACTGGGTGTACGCGAACATGGACTACGCGGTGTTCGCGTTCACGATCCATCCCGACGTGAGCGGCCGCCCGCAGGTGCTGCTCATGCTCGACCGCCTGATCGGCTACCTGAACCAGCACCAAGGCGTCAAGTGGGTGACGATGGAGGGCGCGGCCGACGACTTCCGCCGGCGCCAGCCGTTCCAGAAGTAGGGAAACGCCGTGACCGCATGTGCATTCTCTGCTACGCCCTGACGGGCGAGGAGCACTGGACCGACGCCCGCGTAGGGGATGAGCGGGCCGTGACCGTTCGGGCCCGCCGGCGCAGGATGCTCGCCCAGATCATGGCCGCAGAAGGGCTCGACTACAGCGACGACCCGACGGGGATCACCGCGCTGATCTCCGATCGCAAGGGCAACGTCGAGGTGGCACGCGGCCTCGGCGAGACGTGGGCGGCCGGCGAGCGCCTCGCCCATCGTCGACTGGATCCGCTGGAGCTGGCGCTGCTCGCGCGCATCGACCCGCAGGAGGCGCGGTGACCGGCACGGGACGCATCCCCGTCCTCGTCCTCGGCGGCTTCCTCGGCTCGGGCAAGACGTCGCTGCTCCGGCGGATGCTGACTGGCGCGCCCGAGACGGCGGTGATCGTCAACGAGTTCGGCGCCGTCGGGCTCGACCACGAGGTGCTGCGTGCGTGCGAGGAGCGAGTCGAGCTCGTCGGAGGCGGCTGCGCCTGCTGCACGCGACGGGCCGACCTCGTGCGTGTCCTGCGCGAGATGCTCGACGACCGGGACCGCGGCCGCGCCGACATCAACCGCGTGGTGATCGAGACCAGCGGCCTGGCCGATCCGGCGCCGATCGTGTTCACGATCACCAACGACCCGATGCTCCGCCATCACTTCGAAGTCGAGCGGCTGATCGTCACCGTCGACGCCGCGGCCGGCCGCGAACAGCTCGACCGTCACGCCGAGGTGGCCAAGCAGGTGCTGGTCGCGGATGAGCTCGTGATCACCAAGGGCGACCTCGTCGAGGACGAAGCGTTCGGGACGCTGGCGGCCAAGCTGGCAGCGCTCAATCCCGCCGCGACGATCCGCGCCGCGCTGCATGGGGTGCTCGACGAGGAGCCGGTGAAGGTCGGCACCGGGAGGGTGGAGCGCGCGCACGAGGCGGGCGCCACCGGCCACACCGACGACGTCTCCACGCTGATCCTGCGCGCTGCCGGTCCGGTTGACTGGCTCGGCTTCGCGGTCTGGCTGAGCATGCTGCTGCAGGCGCGGGGCGAGGAAGTGCTGCGGGTCAAGGGGCTGCTGGAGCTCGAGCACGGGGACGTGGTGTCGGTCAACGGCGTTCAGCACGTTGTGCACATGCCCGAGCACCTGCCTCGCGGTGCGATCACGGAACCGCCGTCGAAGATCGTGTTCATCACGCGCGGCATCGACGCAGAGCGTTTGCGCGGCTCCTTTGAGGCCTTTCAGCGGCTCGCGCGCTCCGGCGAGCGCCTCGCGACGGGATGAGCGCGGGCGGACTCCCGTCGGTGAGCGTGCTCGCGCTCGGTGGCACGATCGCCTCCACCGGGTCTGGCGCCGGTGTGACGCCGACGCTGACGGCGGCGCAGCTGGTCGAGAGCGTGCCGAGCCTCTTGGACGTCGCGCGCATCCGTGCCGACACCTTCCGCCAGGTGCCCTCGCCGGAGCTGACGCTCGTCGACCTCACCGCGCTTGCGCGCGAGATCGAGCGCCGCCTGCAGGACGGAGACGCGGGCGTCGTCGTGACCCAGGGCACGAACACGATCGAGGAGACGTCACTCGCCCTGGACCTGCTCGTCGGGGGCGACGCGCCCGTCGTCGTGACGGGCGCGATGCGCAACCCGACGCTGGCCGGCGCGGACGGGCCCGCCAACCTGCTGGCGGCCGTCAGCACCGCGGCCAGCGTGCAGGCTCGCGGCCTGGGGGCGCTGGTCGTGTTCGCCGATGAGATCCACGCCGCGCGCTACGTGCGCAAGGCGCACACGCAGAGCATCATGCCGTTCCGCTCCTCGCCGGTTGGCCCGATCGGCTGGCTGAGCGAGGGCTCGGTGCGAATCGGGGCACGGCCGGTGGGGCGGCGGCACCTGGCGCTCGAGGAAGTGAGCGATCCGCCCGCCGTCGCGCTGCTGACCTTCGGCGCGGGCGACGAGGCGTGGCTAGTGAACGCGGTCGCGGCGGCGCGCTACCGGGCGCTCGTCGTCGAGGGCACGGGCGGAGGTCACGTGGCGGCCTGCGCGACGCCGGAGCTCGAGCGTCTGGCGGCCGAGATGCCCGTCGTGCTCGCGTCGCGAACGACCGCGGGCGAGGTGCTGCGCCGCACGTATTCGTTCGTCGGCTCGGAGATCTACCTCATGGAGCACGGGCTGATCTCTGCCGGCGCGATGAGCGGTGCGCACGCGCGGATGCTGCTGCGCCTGCTGCTCGCCGGCGACTCCTCGCTGGACGACGTGCGCGCGGCATTCGCGGCCATCAGCACCCCTGGTGCAGTCGCGGAGCTGCTCGGCGGCCGCCTGACCGTCAGCGCCTGAACGTCAACGGCTGAGCGTCGCCGAAGGCCGGGCAGCGGAGCGCGAATCGAGGGTCCTGGGATCGGGTGCCGGCGTGGTTCACCGGCTCGCGAGGCGCTCCAGCGTCCCCCGGACGAGCCGATCGAGGGCCGTCAGCGCTGCGGCGAGGTCGGCGTCGTCGGTGTCCTCCTCTCGCGTGTGCGAAAGCCCCCGCTTGCTGCGGACGAAGAGCATGACCGTAGGCACGCCGCTCTCCGCAACGCGCGCGGCGTCGTGCAGCGGCCCGCTCGGCAGGCGGGCGTCCGCGCCCTGGATCTCATTGACGATCACCGCCGCGGACTCGATCAGCTCGTGGTCGAAGGGGATCGGAGCGATCCGGAACAGCGGCGACCAGCTGACCTCGACGCGCTCCTCGGCCGCGATCGCCCGGCTCGACTGCTCGGCGCGCTCATGGATTTCGGCGAGCACGTCCGCTTCCTCGTGGCGCTGATCGACGAGCGCGGTCGCCAGGCCGGCGACAGCGGTCGGGATCCCCGGCTCGGCGTCGATCCGCCCGACCGTCCCCACGCCGCCCCGAGTGCGCGCCAGCTCGCGCACCTCGAGCGCGAGTCTGGCGGCGGCCAAGAGCGCGTCGCGGCGCTGGTCCATGGGAGTCGAGCCCGAATGCGCGGCCTGGCCGACGAACCGCGCCGCCCAGCGCTCGGTCCCGTACGTGCCGGTCACGACGCCCAGGGGGAGGCTGCGCGCCTCGAGCACCGGCCCCTGCTCGATGTGCAGCTCGATGTAGGCGGCGGCTCCCTCCAGGCGCGACCGCGCGTTCAACATGTTGCCGACGTCTACGCCGTGCGCCTGCAGCGCGTCGCCGGCTGTCGTGCCATCGGCGCCAACCAGGCCACGCAGCAGCTCCGGGTCGAGCGTGCCGGCGGCGGCCGCCGAGCCCACGAGGCTGAGGCCGAAGCGCGCGCCCTCCTCGTCGGCCCAGTCCACGAGCTTCACCGTCAGCGGCGGACGGCCGTCGCGTGAGAGCCCGCGCAGCACCTCGAGCGCAGCGAGCACACCTAAACACCCGTCGAGCCAGCCGCCGTCGGGGACCGAGTCGATGTGGCTGCCGATGATCAGGAACTCCGACGACTCGCCCTCAAGCGTCGACCACATGTTCCCGGCCTCGTCCACTTCAACCGACACCGGCAGCTCGGCCAGGAGACCGCGCTCCCACTCGCGCGCCCGTGCCCACGTGTCCGTCCAGGCGACGCGCTGGGCGCCGCGCTCGTTTCCGGTGAGCTCCGCGAGGGCTCGCAGGTCATCCAGCATCCGCTCCGGAGGGGCCGACATCAGTCCTTGAGGCAGTCCGACGTGAGCCAGCGCTCAGCGGTGATCGTGACGATCGTACGGCCCTCGCGCTCGATCAGGATGTCGGCGACATAGTCGTCAACACCCGCGACGACATGGCCACCTTTGACGAGCACGCTCATCCCCCTCTCGATCTCGGGACGGTGGAATCATAGCCGGCGTGGTTGAGCCGCTGAAAAAGAGGTGTCGGCTCCCGCGGCATAATCCGGCGCGTGGACGAGCCTCCGTTCCTGAGCGCGACGGCTCTGCTCAACGCGTACCGTCAGCGGAGCCTGTCGCCGGTCGAGGTGCTCGACGCGCACGCCGCCCGTATCGCCGAGTGCGACCCGGCGCTCGGCGCGTTCACGACGCTGTGCCTCGACCGCGCCCGCGAGGAGGCGGCGAGGGCGGAAGCCGCGTATCGGGCAGGCGAGGTGACGGGGCCGCTTGCGGGCGTGCCGATCGGCGTCAAGGACCTCTTCGACACCGCCGGGGTGAGGACCACCTACGGCTCGACGATGTTCGCCGGCCACGTTCCGGCGCAGGATGCCGACGCGGTCCGCAGCATCCGCGAGGCCGGCGCGATCGTGATCGGGAAGACGCAGACGCACGAGTTCGCGTGGGGGATCACGTCTGTCAACGAGAGGATGGGAACGAGCCGCAATCCCTGGGACCGCGAGCGGATCTCGGGCGGCTCCAGCGGCGGGTCGGCGGTGGCGCTCGCCAGCCATTTCGTCCCCCTGGCACTGGGCAGCGACACCGGCGGCTCGATCCGCGTACCGTCGAACTACTGCGGCACGGTCGGCCTCAAGCCGACGTACGGGCACATCAGCACGGTGGGCGTGTTCCCGCTCGCGCGATCGCTGGACCACGTCGGCGCCATGGCCCGCAACCCGGCCGACGCCGCGCTGCTGTTTGGCGTGCTCACGGGCCGGGGAGCCGGACCGGCTGCGGACGGCGACGGCGCAGCGGCGGGCCGGCTGCGCGTCGGCCTATGCGCCGACCTCCACCTCGTCGCGCTCGCGCCTGAGATCCAGGCCGCCTTCGACGATGCGGTGCGGGCGCTCGAGCTGCTCGGTGCGGAGCTGATCGAGGTCAAGCTGCCGGAGGCCGCCGGCGTGTTCGAGACTTTCGGCTCGATCCAGCGCTCCGAGGCGCTGCGCACGCATGTGCAGGCGGGGCTGTTCCCGGCCCGGCGCGATGAGTACGGCGCTGATTTGCTTGCCCGCCTGGAGCTGGCGGAGGCGACGGAGCTGCCCGATTACCTGAACGCGACGCTCAGGCGCGAGCAGCTACGGGCCGGCTTTCACCGTGCTCTGGCGCAGGTCGACGTGCTGATGACGCCCGTTAGCGCGGGCTCGCCGCCGCGCATCGGCGCGGAGACGGTCGCGCACCTCGGCGGCGAAATCGAGTTCCGCGAGCTCGTCATGAGCTACACCGTGCCGCAGGATCTCACCGGCCTGCCGTCGTGCGCGGTCCGGGCGGGCTTCGACGCGTCCGGGATTCCCACCGCCGTCCAGTTCACTGGCAGGCCCTGGGCCGAGGAGAGGGTGCTCGCGGCAGCGCAAGCGTTGTTCGAGGCGACCGCCGGGACGCAGGCGCGCTGGCCCGAGCCGGTCAGCTCGCGCGCCGAGTAGCTCGCAGAAGCGGGCGAGAGCGTGGATGGCGCCGAGCATGATCTCGTCGGCGGGGCCATATCACAGCTCGGTATACGAGCGTGTGCAATCCCTTCCCTCCCTGCTAGGGTCGGGGCGCCGGCGGGTGCAAGCACGAAAGAGAGGCCAATTTGTCTGGTGAGCGCGACGTCGAAACGGCCCTGGAGAGACTCTTCTCGGCCGATTCAGACATCTACCAGAACCGTGGCTTCCAGCGCCGGGTCGGATTCGGCCGGACCCCTGCCCTCATCCACATCGATCTCGCCAACGCCTGGACCCGGCCCGGCCATGCCTTCAGCTGCGACGGCATGGACACGATCATCCCCGCCGTGCAACGGCTGAACGAGGCCGGCCGCGCGAAGGGGATCCCGATCGTCTACACGACCACCGCCTACGCCGTCACCGCCGGCCCCAACACCGACATGGGCATCTGGCACCGCAAGATCCCCGTCGAGCTGCTCCAGCTCGGGTCCGAGGCCGTCGCGATCGACGAGCGGATCGCCCCGCTCGCGGGCGAGCAGGTGATCGTAAAAAAGCGCGCGAGCGCCTTCCACGGCACGTATCTGTCCGGCTTCCTCAAGGCCAACGGCGTCGACACGGTGATCGTCACCGGGGTGACGATGGCCGGCTGCGTCCGCCACACGACCGAAGACGCGATCGCGGAGGGCTTCGCCCCGATCGTCGTGCGTGAGGCGGTCGGGGACCGGGTGCCGGGCGTGGTCGAGTGGAACCTCTTCGACATCGACTCGAAGTTCGGGGACGTCGAGCCGCTTGAGCGCGTGCTCGCCTACCTGGCCGAGCTCGTCCCGCCGGCGGAGACCACGGCCGCTGTCGCTCACGGCAGCAGCGCGGTCGTCTCGCCGTAGGTCTCGGGTTCCGCGTGCGCATCGCACGGCGCCGGTCCTTAGAAGGGCGAGCCCTGCGCCGCTCGCTCGCGCGCCCGTGTGCGCCCGGCTCGTGAGCGCCGCCGCGGATCGCCTGCGGATCGCGATCGTCGGGGTCGGCGCCACCGGCTCCGTCTACGCCGGGCTGCTCGCTGACGCTGGCCACGAGGTTTGGGCGATCGACCGCTGGCGCGAGCACGTGAACGCGATCCGCGCCGGCGGTCTGCGCGTGAGCGGCGCCAGCGGTGATCGCGTGGCGCGGCCGCACGCGACGACGGAGCCGGAAGAGGTCGGGTCCGTCGACCTGGTGGTGATCGCGACCAAGGCCGGCGACGTCGAGCCGGCCGCCCGAGCAGCGCTGCCGCTGCTCGGTGAGTACACGATCGTGCTGCCTATCCAGAACGGCCTCGGTAGTCGCGATCGCGTGGCCACGATCGTCGGCGGCGAGCGTGTGGTCACGGGGGTGATCGGCGGCTTCGGCGCATCGATCGTCGCCCCGGGGCACGTCCACCATCACGGGATGGAGCTCGTGCGCCTCGGCGAGCTCACGGGCCCCGTGAGCGAGCGAGTCGAACGCGTCGCGGATGCCTGGCGGCAGGCCGGCTTCTTGGTCCGCACCTACGCGGACGTCGAGCGGCTGGTGTGGGAGAAACTGATCTGCAACGTCGCCTTCAGCGCCACGTGCGCCATCACCGGCTTGACGATCGGCGCTGTGATCGACGACCCCTCCGCCTGGTCGGTCGCCAAGGCGTGCGCCACCCAGGCCGGTGACGTCGCGCAGGCGCTCGGGGTCGAAGTCGGCTTCGACGACCCCGTCGCCTGGGTGCAGGAGTTCGGGCGCGCGATCCCGGGCGCCCGGCCGTCGATGCTGCTCGACGTGCTCGCCGGCCGGCCGAGCGAGATCGACGTCATCAACGGTGCCATGGCGCCGCTGGCGCAGGAGCTCGGCGTGCCCGTACCGGTGAACACCGCGTTGACGGCGCTCGTGCGCGCGATCGAGCACGCCGGCACAGCGCCGCTCCCGCGCTCAAGCTGACTGCACCTCGGTCTCGGTCTCGGCCTCGGTCACGGCACTCATCGAGTTGTCCGCCGGTAAGCCCTCTCCTTGAGAGCTCCGCCACCGCGACGAATGAGGGGCACGCCGGAGACATCGCTTGACGCCCACCGG
>Ga0182024_10001195_pt1 | contig 67236 bp, 70 predicted proteins | sample P32metaG_FD_120480 | JGI IMG/M metagenome (GOLD analysis project Ga0182024, IMG submission 120480) | Permafrost microbial communities from Stordalen Mire, Sweden - P3-2 metaG (Illumina Assembly) | ecosystem: Environmental > Terrestrial > Soil > Wetlands > Permafrost | place: Sweden: Stordalen... | reverse complement strand
TTGCTCCACGCTTCTTTCAGACCCCGCCTCACGACGACGCCCTTGCGCTTCGCTATCACTTCACCTCCATCAGGTTGTGAAAAGGACTTTCACCTTCGAGCTGTCGAACATGCTCGGCACACAGACAAAAGGCCTGTTGAGCGATCTGCTCAACAGGCCTTTTGCTTTTTGCCGCGGGATTTTACGCCGGCCACGTCTATTCGACTGGCTTCTTCGCAGGCGGCTCCACCACGCGGATATGCAGTTCTCTCAATTGCTCCGGGCGCACCGTATTCGGCGCGTTCATCATCATGTCTTCCGCGTTCTGATTCATCGGGAACATGATGACTTCGCGGATATTCGGCTCATCCGCCAGCAGCATCACAATACGATCCACGCCGGGAGCGATGCCGCCGTGCGGCGGCGCGCCGTACTTCAGGCCATTGATTAAGGCCTTGAAACGCGAATTCACCTCGTCGCGATGATATCCCGCGAGTTCAAACGCGCGGTACATAATCTCCGGCTGGTGGTTTCGTATCGCGCCTGACGAGAGCTCATAACCGTTGCACACGATGTCGTACTGGAAGGCCTTGATCGTCAGCGGATCCTGATTGTTCAGCGCGTCCAGACCGCCCTGCGGCATCGAAAACGGGTTGTGGCTGAACGCCGTCTTGCCGTTGTCGTCGGTCTCGTACATCGGGAAATCGACGATCCAGCAGCATTTGTAGACGTTCTCTTCAATCAGTCCCAGTTGCCGTCCCAGCCCGTCGCGCAGACCGCTCAGAATCCGGCACATTTTGGAAACGTCGGTATCGGCCAGAATGATCACCGCATCGCCAACCGCCGCGCCGCATTCGCTCTTCAGTTTCTCCACTTGTTCGGGGGTCAGGAACTTCGCGATCGGCCCCTTCAGTGAGCCATCCGCTTCTACCGTTACCCACGCGAGGCCCGCCGCGCCGCCACCCTTCGCCTGCTCTTCGAGCTTGTCGAAGAAGTTTCGCGACTTCTCCGCAGCCCCGGGGATATTGATCGCCCGCACAGTCTTCCCGGCAAACGCGCGGAAAGTGGATTCTTTGAAAATCGCGCTCAGATCCCGAATCACCAGCGGATTCCGCAGATCCGGCTTATCCGATCCGTAGCGCAGCATGGCATCGGAATAAGCGATGCGCGGAAACGGCGCGGAGGTCATCTGGCGGTCGGATCTGAACTCGGCAAACAGGCCCGTCAGCAGCGTTTCCACGGCCAGGAAAACGTCATCCTGCGTGACGAAGCTCATCTCCAGATCGAGTTGATAGAACTCGCCCGGCGAGCGGTCGGCGCGCGAATCCTCGTCGCGGTAACAGGGCGCAATCTGGAAATACCGGTCGAAACCGGACACCATGATCAACTGCTTGAACATCTGCGGCGCCTGTGGCAGCGCGTAGAATTTACCTGGATGCCGCCGCGAAGGCACCAGAAAATCGCGCGCGCCTTCGGGGCTCGATGCCGTCAGCGTGGGCGTCTGATATTCGACGAACCCCAGGTCCACCATGCGCCGCCGGATGCTCGAGATGATCTTCGAGCGCAGCAGAATATTGGCATGCATCTTCGATTTCCGCAGATCCAGAAAGCGATACGTAAGCCGCAGGTCTTCGGGCACCGTGGATTCCGGGAAAATACTGAACGGCACGGGTTCCGTCGAGCCCAGCAGTTCCGCATCGCTGACCCGCACTTCGATCTCGCCTGTGATCATGCCTGGATTGACAGCGCCTGCATCGCGCGCGACAACTTTGCCGTCAACGCGAATCACCGTCTCTTTGGGCAACCCGGAAAGCAAATCGTAGAACGTGGTTCCCGGCGCGATGACCAGCTGCGTCACGCCGTAATGATCGGCAAGGTCGATGAAGTAAACGCCGCCGTGATCTCTGCGATTCCGCAGCCAGCCGGAAAGCCTCACGTCGCTCCCGGTGTGCGAACCTCTCAGCTCGCCGCATGTATGAGTTCGGTACTTGTGTATTTCGCCTGACTGCATGGTCAATTCCTGTTTCCAATCGTGTTGATAAGTTCTTCGCGCATCACGCGATGCTGCTCTGTGGACTGCATGTTCTTCAGCGTGTAAACGCCGGCCGCAATTTCGTCGTCGCCCAGGATCAGCGCATAGCGCGCTGCGGCTTTATTCGCCAGCTCCATCGCGCGTTTCAGCTTCATATTCGCCGCCACTTCCACGGAAATTCCCGCGCGCCGCAGATCGCGCGCCAGCACGCCTGCATGGCTCAGAGCGGCATCGCCAAGCGGCGCGATAAACACGTCCGGCGACGAAGCTTCACCCTGCGCAACCGTCATCACCAGTCGATCTTCGCCGATCGAGAAACCAATCCCCGGTGAATGCACGCTCGACCCGAGCGACTCCGCAAGTCCGTCATACCGTCCGCCGCCCAGCACTGAATTCTGCGCGCCCAGATCTCCGTGCGTCACTTCGAACGTGGTCCGCATATAGTAATCGAGTCCGCGCACCAGCCGCGGCTTCACTTCGAACGGAATCCCGCGGTCGGTTAAATACGCCCGCACTTGCGCGAAATGCGGCGCGCAGATTTCACAGAGGCTGTCGAGAATCGTCGGCAGAGTATTGATGATCGGCTGATCCTCCGGCACTTTGCAGTCCAGCACACGAAGCGGATTCGTCTCCGCGCGCCGCTGGCAATCCGTACACAATTGCGCGGCAACCGGCTGCAGCGCGGCCCGCAGCTTCTCCACGTACAGAGGACGGCACTTCGCGCAACCCACCGAATTAATCAGCAGTGTAAAGCCGCTGAGCCCGGTTCGAGTCAGCATCTCCGTCACCATCTCGATCACTTCGGCGTCGACGAACGGCGATTCCGATCCGATTGCTTCCGCGCCAATCTGAAAAAACTGTCTGTAACGACCCTTCTGCGGACGTTCCCGCCGGAACATTGGACCGATGTAATAAAGCTTCTGCACACCCGGCCGCTGATCGAGACGGTGCTCAATGTAAGCCCGAATCACCGAAGCCGTGTTTTCCGGCCGCAGAACCAGCCGCGAGCCATCGCGATCTTCGAAGGAATACATCTCCTTTGAGACGATATCGGTATCGGTTCCCACACCGCGCGCGAAGAGCTGCTCCTCTTCGAGAATCGGCGTGCGAATTTCCTGGTAGTTGTAAGCGCGGAAAACCTCGCGGGCAATAGTCTCTGTCCGGTTCCACACAGCGGTGTCCGGAGGCAATAAGTCCCGGGTTCCTTTTACGGCTCGAATCATTACAGGAGGGGAATTTTTCATGCTATCATCCCTCGGATGTTAACGTCACGGCCGCGCGGATTCCCGCCCATCCCGACCGCTTTTGGAGTATCATAGTCGCCGTGAATAGAAGAAGCTTTCTAATGACGGCCGGCGCGGCTATCGCCGCTCCCGCGCTTGCCCCTTCCCCCCTGGCCGCAAAAACCAGAGATCTCCACAAGGCCATCATCTATGAAACGGTGGGCGTGAAAGGCTCTGTCCTGGAGAAATTTCAGGCCGTGAAAGCTGCCGGCTTCGAAGGCATTGAGCCGATGAGCCACATGACGCAAAGCGAAGTGCTGGATGCGTTTGCGGCCACCGGCCTCAAAGCCGCCAGCTGTTGCTGCGCCACCCACTGGAAAAAGCCGCTGTCGGATCCCGATCCCGCGGTGCGCCAGGCCGGCCTCGATGGGCTGATCCAGGCGCTGCACGACGCCAAGGCTTACGGCGCCAGTTCGGTTCTCCTCGTGCCCGGCGTGGTCAACAAGAACGTGGCATACGACGTCGCTTACAAACGTTCCCAGGAACAGATCCGCAAAGCGATTCCCGTCGCGCACGATCTCGGCGTCAGGATTGCGATCGAGAACGTGTGGAATCAATTTCTGCTGAGCCCCCTCGAAGCGGCGCGCTTTGTGGATGAGTTCGAAAGTCCGTCAGTCGGCTGGCATTTCGACGTAGGGAATGTCGTCACGTACGGCTACCCGGAGCAGTGGGTTCGGATTTTGGGCAAGCGCATCGTGAAGCTGCACATCAAGGAATACAGCAGGAAAATAGCCGATAAACAGGGACGCTCCGCCGGATTCCAGGTAGCCTACATGGCGGGTGATAACGACTGGCCCGCAGTGATGGCCGCGCTCGATGAGGTTGGTTACACCGGCTGGGGAATCGCCGAGCAACCAGGTGGCGATACTATCGAAGGCCTGAAAACCCTGACGGCCGGGATGGACCAGATTTTCGCCAGCTGATTTCACCCCGCCGACTATACTACCGAGGGACGAATGCAACGCAGAACGTTTTTCAAAGGCCTTATGGCCGCACCGGCGATTTCGCTCGCCGCCGCCGACGATTTCAGCAACCGCATGAAGGGCCTGCCGCCCCTGACCATCAAAGACGTCAAGGTCATCACCACCAACGGCGGCGGCAACTATCGCTGGGTCTTCCTGAAAATCATAACCAGCGAGGACGGACTCTACGGCATCGGCTCGGCCAACGATAATTACCAGACCCAGGCCGTTGTCGCCGCGCTTGAGAAACACTTGAAGCCTTTTCTGATCGGCAAAGATCCCGACCGCATCGAAGATCTGTGGCAGTCCGCCAACTATCGCACCTATTGGCGCGGCGGCCCGGTCAACAACAAAGCAATCGCCGCCATGGACGAAGCGCTCTGGGACATCAAGGGCAAGCGCGCGGGCATGCCGGTCTACGAAATGCTGGGCGGACGCGCTCACGACGCCGTCGCCTGTTACGACCACGTCAGCGGACGCACCAAAGAACAGGCCGTCGACGCCGTCGCGAAGTCGATGGCGAACGGCTTCAGCCACATTCGCCTCCAGTACGGCGAGGGCGGCTACGGCGGTGGCGGTTTTATTCCGGCAAATCAGGGCAATCGCGCGGAGGGTGGCTATCAGGGGCAGGCGTTCGACGACGATCTGTACGTCGAAACGATTCCGCCCGTGTTTGAGTATGTCCGTCAGAAGATAGGCTTCGAGCCCAAGCTGATCCACGACGTTCACTCGAAATTAAGCGGCTCCAACGCTCTCCTGTTCTCAAAGAAGATGGAGCCGATCCACATGTACTATGTCGAGGATCTGCTCCCTCCCGAACAGGTCGCCTGGTACAAAGAAGTACGGCAGCTGTGCGCGACGCCCCAGGCAGTCGGTGAGCTGTTTACGAATTCAGCCGAGTATTATCCCCTGATCGCAGACCGCGTCATCAATTTCATTCGTACCCGCGTGACCGCCATCGGCGGAATCACCCCGGCGAAGAAACTGGCCAATCTCTGCGAGGCGTTCGGCGTAAAGACGGCGTTCCAGGAAGGCGGCGAGAACGATCCCGTAAATCAGCTCGCGGCCTATCACGTCGATATGTCGAGCACTGCGTTCGGCGTCCAGGAAGAGAATCATTTTCCCCCTCTTGTGCACGAAATGCTGCCGGGAACAGCGGAGATCCGCAAAGGCTACATGTACGGCAGCCTGCGCCCCGGCCTCGGCATCGACATCAATGAAGAAATGGCGGCGAAATATCCGATGACGGAGCCGCGCAACGGCGGAGCCTATGGAACGGATCGCGCGCCCGATGGCACCGTTATTGCACCATAGGAAAAACGACGCGCCGTTATTGCTTCGTTCACCAAAACGATTGAATTTAAGCTATTGACTTAAAGTCGCCTTTAAGGTTTAGCCTTGAGTAGAGGAAGGCTAAATCGATGAAGATACTCTGGATTCCGGCACTGTTTATACCTGTTTTGAGCATGGCTGCGTTTTCGCAAACCGCTCCCGCGCGCTCGCCCGCCAGCCGCCTGGAGGCAGCTACAACGCATGAGTCTCCGTTCGCCTGCGATCGCCTCGCGCTGAACCCTGAGGAACGGAAGCGCCATTTTGATGAGCTTGGCCCCGCGCTGCGTGGGATCGTGGAAGGCGTTCGCGACGCGCCGAATGGCTACGAGTTTGAGTTTCCTCCGACTCCCGCGAGCATCCGGATGGTGGCCGAATGGGCGGCCGGGGAACGCCTGTGCTGCCCGTTTTTTGACATCGATATGCGGCTGGACCGCGAACACGGCTCCTTTTGGTTGCAACTGATGGGCAGAGAAGGCACGAAAGAGTTCATCAAATCGGACTTCGCCGAGTGGTTCAAAAAAACAGGCGGGCGCAAATGAGGCGTCAGCTGCTCCTCTTGACAGTATTTCTCGCGGTGTCTTCCGCTTCAGATACGCGGATGGTTCCTCGTTCCGCGGGCAACCTGCAGGGGGACGCGCCGGCCTTCGAACTGAAGTCATTGAACGGCCATCCTGCAAGACTCTCCGACTATCGCGGGAAGATCGTCCTGCTTAATTTTTGGGCGACCTGGTGTGGACCCTGCCGGGTCGAAACGCCCTGGCTGGTCGAACTTTATACGCAGTATCGATCCCGCGGTATGGAAATTGTGGGGGTCTCGATGGATGACGAAGGCTCCGGCGACGCGATCGTAAGCTTCATGAAAGAGCGGAGAGTCAACTACACGATCCTGGAAGGGAATGACGCCGTTGCTGCCGCTTACGGCGGTGCCAGGTTCCTGCCGCAAACCTTTCTTATCGGCCGAACGGGCAAGATCCTGAGCAGGATGTCGGGTCTTCACAGCAGGACGGAGCTCGAGAACCTGATCAGGCGGGCGCTGTAGACGGAACGCTGAATAACGCTGCCAGATCATCCAAAATTCTTATAATGGACTGATGCCGCAATTCTCAATCTCGGACGTCGCGAAACAAACAGGGCTGCGCCCTTCTGCCATTCGATATTACGAAAAACTGAAGATCCTCGCTCCGCCCCGGCGTGTCGGCGGCCAGCGGCGATACGACCTGACGGTGGTTCGCCAACTCGCTGTTCTCCGGCGGGCGCAGGAAGTGGGTTTCAGGCTGGAGGAAGTTCGGGAACTGTTTTTTGGCGCTGGCCGGATTTCAACGAAATGGAACGTAGCCGCAGGAAGAAAAATGCTGGAACTTGAATTGAAAATGCAGCAAATCCAGACTATGAAAGACCTGCTCAGTCGATTGCAGGTATGCTGTAGCTGCGATACGGTGGAACAATGCGGGGCCGGAATTCTCTCCAAAGGAGTGCAGGAATCTTCTGCCATCGGAGGGTTGGCATAATGTTTTTCAACTATTGCCGGATCGCCCGTCGCCCGATAAGCTTCCGGTCAGTGAATATCTATGGGGTTTGAGAACTCTGATCCCGGGAAAGCCGGGAACACCCGGCTGGCCTTTCGCGTTACGCTCGCCTGCGCCCTGATCTCTCTCTTTTGCTTTCTCGCGCCAATGTACGTGATCCGTCCGTACCGCCCTGCAAGCCCGCGCGTATTTCCGCTTGCGCTGGCTGTTCGCCACGCCGCCCCGCTCGTCTCCGCGCTCTGCGTGCTCGTTGCCATCGCCTTCGTTCTCCGGGCGTGGACGCGCACACGCGCTACCCGCTCCCGCGCGGGCCTTGTTCTCTGTCTATCCCTGACGCTCCTCGGAGCCTGCCTGACGCGGATCAACGTCTTCGAAATCATGTTTCATCCTTATCTCTCTCCGGCCTTCGCCGCCGCCGACTCGGTCACGCTCGATAAGGACGACATGGTCATGTCCATCACCCTCGGCGGCGAAACGCACGCCTATCCGATCCGAGCCATCGGCTACCACCACATCGTGAACGATGTCGTTGGCGGCATACCTGTTGTCGCCACATACTGCACGCTGTGTCACACGGGCATCGTCTGGAAACGCACCATCGACGGACTCACCCTTACCTTCCGCCTCACGGGCATCCGCGACGATAACGCGCTTCTTCGCGACGAGCAAACCAACAGCATCTGGCAGCAAACCACCGGCATCGCCATCTTCGGCCCGCTAAAAGGAAGGCAGCTGGAACTAATGCACAGCGATGAGCTGACCTTCGGCCTCTGGCGCATCGAACAACCGCACGGTTTCATCCTCAAGCCAAACGCGGAGTCCGCCTCACTCTATGAAGCGAAAGACTGGGAGAAGACCGTCGAAGACGACCCTGCCGCCATCGACACATCCGTAACCGGCATTCAGCCGCGCGAACTCATGTTAGGGATCGCGATTGGCGCTGCGAACAAAGCATTTCCATCGAAGGCCGTCCTGGCAGCCGGATTAATTCAGGATCACGTAGGCCCCCACCCCGTCCTTCTTATCGTGGGGCCCGACAATCTCTCGATCCGCGCTTTCCGCACTCCCGCCCACACAACGTTCCTGCGTCAGAAAATAACTGCGACAGCGTTAATGACGGACGCCGAAACATCCAGTACCTGGAATTTTTCCGGCTGCGCCATCAGTGGTCCGCTCACCGGCCAATGTCTTCAGCCGCTCGACGTCGTAAAAGACTATTGGTTCGATTGGCGCAACTACCATCCCTCGACCAGCGTCTTCCGGAACTGACGCACTACTTCAGTTCGTTCGGCTTGAATTCCCCGCCCTTCAAAAGAATCCCCAGCAGTTCCTTCGATCGCGCGTCCCAGTTCTGCTCCTTCTGCGGCGTCAGGTTATTATGCTCGGATTCAATCATCGGCAACGGCTCTTTCGCGACGGGTATCTGATTCAGTTCCGTCCACACCCCGGCCGGCGGCGAAGTCGTATCGATGAATCCCATTGCCGCGAGCACAGGCGCCTTAATTCTCGACGCGAAATTGATCGTGTCGAAGTAAAGCGCTGTGTTCATGACTTTCGGATCGTTGGAAGGCCAGTTCGGATAACCCGCTTTGCGCCCGTGCAGGTCGCCGTTGGAATCCGCCCCGGACGGTACGCAGACCAGCACCGCCGTGATCTTTTCCGGCCGCAGACCCGCGAGCATCATGCTCTGTTGCCCGCCCATGCTCGTTCCCATCAGCACAATCGTCTTGCCATCCCAGTCGGGCCGCGTCATCAGGTAATCGAGCGCGCGCGAATCGCGCAGATACATATTCAGGAAGTAAGACGTCTCGCGATCCGTGTTGCCCACCGCCGCGTAATTCTGCGGCGCATTGCCGCGAGGATCGGACGGCAGCTTGTCATGCGAGTCCACATCTATGACAAGCCACCCTTCTGCCGCGCGCGTCGCCACCGACTTCGCATTCAGCGCGTAAACGCCCGCGTATTGCAGCAAAATCAGCGCCGGAAATTTTCCTTCACCCGCCGGTTTCGCAACGTATCCCTGCGCACGGGAACCCAGCGCATCAAGCACAAACGTGTTCATCTCAACACCGGGTGTTGCTGCAGGCGTATCGGCCGGAACGGAAGTCAGGACCGGGTTGATTGGAAGCTTCGCCTGTTCGGCAAGCTTGCCGGCCCAGAACGCGTCGAAGTCGACAGGGCGGGGCGTATCGAGTCCGATCTTCGTTGGCGCCACCGCAGCCCCAACCGCATAGAGCCCATTGTTGCGACCGGTATTACCGCCAACGAAACCGTTGGGGTTGCCGCGGCCACCACCAGCAGCAGCCGGCGCAGCTTCCGGAGCCGGTGCCGCGCCATCGGCAGCAATCTTCGCCGCTGGCTCAACCGCGACATAAATCATCTCCGGCTCACCACCCGTGATTTCAATCTTGTCCTGCCCCGAGGAAAGATCCAGCTTCCCCTCTTTCAGAACCACCGCGTTGTTCCTGCGAATAGTCCATTTATAGGTGTACGTCGGATCCGCCGGACCTGGCGTGACGGTCCACCCAACGGTCTCGCCGACGTCGTAGATCCCATTGGCATGGTACGGCGCAAAAGTGAGTTGCTGAGGAATTGGCGCGCCCCGCTGGGCTGCAGCAAAGGCAGCGGTGCAGAAAATCGCCGGTAGAACGCGTGAAAAAAGCCGGGTCATTGGAACCTCCAAAGGAAGACTCTATCGTACTTCAATGATCAGCATTTCAAGCGGCCTGTCGCCGGTGTTTTCCACCTTGTCCGTACCCGCCGTTTTCCAGAGAACCTCGCCCGCTTTTTGCGCAGCCGTATCGGTCAGGAAAACCTCCAGGCTGTTGGACGAATGTTCAACCATGGGAGTACTCTCGTGCGCCCCCAGTTTGACCCGAAGCACCCGCACCTGATCGTTCTCGAACTCCAGCTTGTGATGTTTGCCATCCACCTTCAGAGCGTCACGGGATCCCACCGCCGTTTTGCCCACGCCGGGCTTCTTCAATTCCACTTCGATGATGTTGATCGGCTGGTCGCTGACCATTTCCGGTGAATGCATACCCTCGGCGGGACTCCACTTCACTTCGCCGGCTTTCCAGTCAAACACGACGGGTTTCCGCCCGTCCTGATACTCGAAGCGTTGCTGACCGTCCTGAAGATAGACCATCACGCGGTTGACTTTGTGGTCGTGAAAACTCCCTTTCACATGCGGCTTCTCCAGCGCGCGTACTACTTTCACGTCGCTGTTATCCAGCAGCGTGCCGGACGGTTCCACTGCGAACCCATACAGGGCGAACCCGCAACAAATGATGAGCGCGATCTTCGGGATTGTCTTCATGACTGCCGATTATACAGGGATCGCATGCTAATTCGCCGTCGGAGTCCTCTCAACATGATCGATCACGATCACATCGGTCGGAATCTTCTGTAGCGCCAGCTTCAGTCCGAACTGCTCCTGCATGATCTCAAAAACAGAAGGACGTTCATCCCCGCTGGCCAGCGCCTGTTTGGCTTCTGCATCGGTATCGGCCAGCTTCATTGTAAAGTCGAAAGCTCCGTCGACGCCGGTTTGGTTCAATACCGGGCGATGCTCCAGTTCCTTGAAGAACCTGGGCAGCCTGTCGGCGAGAACGCTCATTGCCAGCTTATGAAAAACCACCGCGCCCTTGTCAATCTGAAAGCCACGAGGACCATCGGTCCCCACCGTCAGCTTCGGTCCGTTCTTCCTCACGGAAAGCACATAAAACGGAAGCTCCCTGGTCTCATGATGAACAACCAGATGAAAGCGGTCGGCCAACAGGTTTTGGATCATGAGCTTTAGCTGGCCTGCGGAACCGCCGGATCTCGCGTTCTGGCGTCGATATAGTATCTTTCGGAGTCGAGCCAGCCCGGCGCCCCGGCGATCTGATAATCCGCGATGTCGAATGCCTCGGTAATGACGTCGCGCAGGGTTACATTCCGGACCGAATAGTGACCCGGCGGGGTCAATTCTCTCGAACAATTCGGCCCGCAGCCGGCAAGTCCGTCGGTAGTGGCAACCTTCACCGACACCACTTCAAAGGCCGGAGCCGCCGCCTGCACGTCCGCGCCGGATGCCCTTAAAACAATCAGTATCGTGCACGGGGCATATCCCGTGGTTTGCATATACCAGTTATCTAGTACTAAATTTTCCGCAAATTCAAGGCCCCTACCGCCAAACCGCAATCTTTAGCCGATGCTGCCCCGCGCGGCTCAGCATTTCCTCGCGCCCGCCCGCCTGCAGACCCTCCAGCAGCGTCCGCGCCAGCCGCTTCCGCGCGCGATCGTCGGGATCTTCGGCCGCCTGAGTCAGCAGTTTCTCCGCTTCCGAACTTCCGGCCGCAACAATCATCCGCGTGAACGCCGCTTCCATTTCACGCTGCCGCGCCAACCGTTCGAAAGCGCCCAGCGTATCCGGACCCTCGAACCGCCCGTCGTCCCACGCCACGCAGTCGACCGCAGCCCCGATATCCAGCATGCGCCGCAGGTTATCCAGATTGCTCCGTCCGCGGCTGCTCAGATCTCCATCGCGACGCAGCAAAAGCGCCGTGAAAGAAGGCTCTGCGCAGACAAAACGTCGTGCGCCCGGCAGAAAATCGCCCCTCTCGGGGTTCCGCAGCGCATCGGCGTAATGAATCACCGAATATGGCTTCGCGTACGGACCCGTCATGTCGAAACGCACCCCCAGCAGCGCGACGGCCCTCCCGGAATCGTTGGCCACAATCACGGAATACGGGAGCGCCGGAGCCATTAGCTCACGCGGAGCGCGCCCCAATAGAGGCGCCAGCGCCAGTTCGAAATCCTCCGACTCCGGGCCGAACAGGCTGACGCCGACGATACCGCTGGGCGAGATTCTCATGCGCTTACGCTTATGATTGTAGACGACCGAACGTCAGACAAATGGAGGCACATATCACCGGCGCCATGCACGATCCGCTCATTTTCGCTCTGGATTTCGATTCTGCCCGCGACGCCGACGCGCTCGTCGACGCGTTGGGCGATTCCGCCGGCTTCTACAAGGTCGGCATGGAACTCTACGCCGCCGCCGGCATGGACTACGTCCGCAGCCTGACCCGCCGCGACAAGCGCGTGTTTCTCGACATGAAGTACTACGATATCGGCGAGACGGTGAAGCGCGCCGTCAGTGTGGCCGCAAAATCCGGCGCGACATTTCTGACGGTTCACGCGGTCGGGCAGGTCATGCGCGCTGCAATGGAGGGACGCGGCGACTCCGGTCTGAAGCTGTTGGCGGTCACGGTCCTCACCAGTCTCGATCAGCGCGATTTGAACGAAATGGGGCACGACTATACCGTCTCCGAGCTGGTGGCGAAGCGTGTCCGTCAAGCCAGGGAAATCGGGCTCGATGGTATTGTGGGCTCGCCGGTCGAAGCGCGCGCCATCCGCGAACTCGCAGGCCCCGACAGCATTCTGGTAATGCCCGGCGTTCGTTCGCGCGGCGCGGCGCAGGGCGATCAGAAGCGCGTCGCCACTCCCGCCGAAGCTCTTCACGATGGCGCGAATTATCTGGTGATCGGCCGCCAGGTCACGCGCGCGACAGATCCCGTGGCGGCCGTGGCGAGCATACGCGAAGAAATTCGCGGCGAGTTGCGGTCCGCGGAATAACCGCCGCACATGCATCACGTCGATCAATTTATTGCAACCTACGGCTACTTCGCCGTGTTCGGCCTTCTGATGTTTGGAATTGTCGGACCATTGATTCCCGACGAAACGATTCTCGTCTTCGCCGGCATTGCCATCCACCGGGGACAGATGCATCCCCTCCCGGCCCTCGTCGTCGCAACCGCCGGGAGTTTGTGCGGTATCACATTGAGCTATACCTTAGGACGAACCGGCGTGGTTTATGCGTTGAATCGGTTTCCTTTTTTGCAGCGGCGCATCGGCAGTCATCTTCCGGAAGCACAGAAATGGTTCGAGCGCTTCGGAAAGTGGACTCTCTTTTTCGGCTATTTCATCGCGGGAGTGCGGCACTTCACAGCGCTGGTTGCGGGTACGAGCGGCTTGCGGCCGCAAACTTTTGCGCTCTACGCCTACCCCGGAGGCTGCATCTGGGCCGCGTCTTTCCTCGCTGTCGGCTACTATCTGGGCGAAGGCTGGGAGCATATGGCCGGGCGTTTCAACATGGTCATGTTGGTCCTGGCGGCCTTGATCGCGGTAGCAGCCATCGTATGGTGGCGTGTAAAGAAGAAGCCTTAATCGAGCGACGCTCAGCGGCCAGCGGTTGTACGAAACCGAACATACCAAAGGAATAGTAAGGGATAAACAAACTTATTTTAATGTTGAATATTCAGAGTTCTATGGAAACTTTTTACATTAATCCGCGTTCATACGATTAAGACTCGGAACTTTGTTAAGAGCCAACGACAAGAGCAGGCAGAGACTGCAATGCCCATCGACGTGACGATCATGGCCCGGAAGATGCGGTTCGTTGTGGTCCACTACCACATCTTTAAGAACGCCGGCACCACGGTAGAGCGGATTCTCGAGAGAGAATTTCCTGAGGGCTTTGCCCGGCTTCATGGGCCCGTTCCGGAGGCCACGCTCGATGCCGGGGACCTCACGGCATTTCTCGAAGATCACCCGAACGTTCACGCCGTCACCAGCCATCATCTACGTTACCCGGTGCCTTCCCCGCGCAACGTCGTCGTCTTCGACTGCTGCTTTCTCCGTCATCCGCTGGACCGCCTGGATTCGCTCTATAGTTATTTTCGAAAGATCGATTCGACCGACCCGCTCGGCCGGAACGCGCGTCAGCAGACGCCCGCTGAGTTCATGCGCCAACTGGTGGACCGCTCACCCGGACACGTGTCAAACGTGCAGGTAACGCACCTGGCGAATCGCGGAGCCTTCACCCGCCCCGCCAACGCGGCGGATCTGGAACGGGCGGTTCAGACGGTGCGCGACATGGCGTTGCCGGGAGTGGTCGAAATGTTCCGGGAGAGCATGGTCGCAGCCGAATATTTCATTCGGCCCGCGTTTCCCGCGATTCGGCTCAGTTCCGGTCCCACGAACGTGAGCCGTCGAGCGATACCGGACGCGGTCGAACGCGACAGGCGGCTGATCCATCTTTGGGGACGGGATCTCTTCGAAGAACTCACGCGCCTGAATGAACTGGATCTTCAGTTATTCGACCGGGCGTCGGATGAGATCCGGCGAAGACTGTCGCTCATGCCCGCCGTTCCCGATCGCGTGGCGGAATTCGGAACCCGCTGCCGCGAACTCGCCACCAACTTCGTCTGATCCCTGTAGGGCAGGCGGTCCCGCCTGCCCGCATCAATAAAATATCTACGTCTACAAATCGTATTTCATGATAACATGATCCCGGGAAGATTTCCGATGTCAATGTTTTCTGAATTCTCACTACCCCGGCGGTTCGTATTGTTTCCCGCGCTCTTCACGCTTGGGGTACTCCCCGCTCTGCCTTGTCCCCAGGCCCCGAACCCATCCCCGGTGCCAACGATCCACGCCGAGACGCGCCTTATTGAAATTGAGGTTTCCGTGACGGATTCGCGGGGAAAGCCTGTTGCCAGCCTGACGAAAGAAGATTTCACTATTGTGGACGATGGCAAGCCGCGCACGTTCGATATCTTCAGCGTGAACCATGTGAAAGATCGCGGAGCCGGGCATAACGAGCCCGCCACTCCGACGTCGCCAATCTCCACTTCTGCGCCTCCCCGGTCCCTGCCAGCGGCCACATTTTCAAACATCAAGTCCGGTCCGCCCGCCATGCCAGGTCACACAAGCGTGATTGTGCTGGACGCCGTCCACGGCGACTTCATCAATTTCCAATGGGCGCGCCAGGCGGTGATCGGCGTCCTGCAAAAGGTGAAGCCGGACGAGCGAATCGCGCTTTACGCGGTCTCCTATGGGCAGGGGCTCGTTCTCCTGCAGGACTATACGACAAATCACGGACTACTCCTGACGAGCATGAGCAGGTACATTAAGCGGCCGAAACCTCCACCTGGCGTCACCCCGGAAGAACGGGACTATGTCGAGCGCATGAGCGTGGAAAATGTCAGGCTATCGCTGCAGGGACTGGCCGATCACCTGTCGCTCGCGCCCGGACGCAAGAACGTGTTTCTCCTCAGCACCGGTTTTAACGCCAAAGGGATGCGCGACATGGAAAAGCTCGCCTGGGAAAAAACGCTTAGGGCGCTGAACGAAGCGAACGTACAAGTCGACACCGTGGATCCGGTCGGAGTTATGATGAACCGCGCCGGCGGGCTCTTTGCTGAACAGGAGATCGCCGATGCACCCGGCGGGCACTCGTATTTTGGGCGCAATGACGCGGACCAAATGCTGGCGGAAGCAATCGAAGCTTCGCGCACAACGTACACTCTCGCTTTCTATCTCGCGGACGGCGAGCGCGATGACAAGTATCACGCACTGACGGTGAAGGTCGCCCGTCCCGGCCTCCAGGCGTCGTATCGCCAGGGCTACTATGCGGGAGATACCGAAGTGCCCGCCGCCGACATCGAGAAAACGAGTCAGGGCGATCTTTCTTCATCGTTACTGAATCAGGTCGATTCGAGCGAAGTCAGCTTCAATGCCCGCGTCGATGCAGTTCCGGGAAATCCGCGCGGCACGGTGAGCGTCCGGGTGAGCCTGGATTCCGCGACGCTGTCTCTGAAAGAGCATGGCTCCGGCGGGACGGTAAAGGTCGAAGAGGAGTTTCTGGAGGTGGATGCGCGCGGCAATACGCTGGCGAAAGCATCCGATACGAAGCAATTCGAAGTGACCATTGAGAATCGTGCACAGTACGAAAACGAGGGGCTGGATTGGCCATTCTCGATGCCGCTGATACAGGGCGCCAGCAAGATCATGATCGTGCTGCGCGACGCGAACACAGGGAAAGTCGGATCGCTGAGCGTTCCGTTGCGCACTATTTCGGACGATTCGCCGGTGGCCGGGCAGCAGGCTCATTAACGCCATGCACGGAAACCGAAACAAGCGGCTTGTCGTCGCCGTGACTGCCGCATTGGCCTTTTGCGGCATTCCGGGAACGGCACAGGTCCTTACGAACAGTGATCCCGTCATCGAGGCGGCCCGGGCTTCCGCGGCGGCTTTCGCCCGATCGTTGCCCGATTACCTGGTGAAGCGCACGACAACGCGCTACCGGGGCCTGCGCGCAAATCGCTTCACGCATGACGCAGACGTGAAAGTCTGGCAGCGTATCGACAGCGTGGCAGCGCTGGTCACATCTCGACACGGAACAGAGGCCTGCGCGAACATCGAAATCGACGGTAAGCCAGCGAAGAGTATTCCGCCCGGCGGCTCGTGGACAGTCAACGAATTCTCGTCTGTGCTCCTCGGGACGTTAACCCCAACAAGCAAAGGCCGATTCACAAACCAGCGACAGGAAGCGATCTTGAATCAGGCGGCGTTCCGCTACGACTACGTGATTGAACAGTCCCACTCCACCTGGCAGCTCGACGCCGCGGCGCCGCACGGGCCGGGACCCATGCATTACACGACAGCGTACGGCGGAGAAATATGGATTGGCAAAGAAACCGGCCAGGTGCTCAGGATTGAGAGGCTGGCCCGGGGCGTGCCGGACGATTTTCCTCTGGATGCGATCAGGTCGATTACCGATTATGCTGACGTGAAAATCGGGGAGGCGAAATACGTGGTACCCACGCATTCCGAATCCTGGTTTTGCCAACGCGACTACCGGGAGTGCCTCAGGAACGATACCGTTTTCGGGGACTATAAAAAATTCGGCGCGGAGACGACCCTTACCTTCGGCGAAGACGCAAAGTGAGTCCCTGCGATGCCCTCACGGCCGCCGAATCCCCAGGCGTTTCATCCGCCCCCGCAGCGTGCTGGGATTCAAACCAAGCATAGCCGCCGCGCCATTCGCTCCTTCCAGCACCCACCCCACCGCGCGCACCGTACTCTCAATATGCCGCCGCTCCGCTTCTTCAAGCGTGCGCGGCATCGCTTCAGAAGCCTCGGAAACTGAGGAAGCACCGGCTCCCACGCCCCCGGCCAAATGCAACTCGGCGTCCATCACGCTCCCCGAACACAGCACCACCTCGCGCGCCAGAACATTCTCCAGTTCGCGTATATTGCCCGGCCAGTCATAAGCCAGCAACTGCTGCATCATGGCCGGCGAAACTCCCTCCACGCGGCGTCCAAACTGGCGGTCATGCCGCGCAATGAAGTAGGCCGTCAACGCCGGAATATCTTCTCTGCGCTCGCGTAGCGGCGGCACCTCCACCGGCACCACCAGCAGCCGGTAATAAAGGTCCATGCGGAAGCGCCCTTCCCGCACGGCATCCGTCAGGCTCCGGTTCGTCGCCGCCAGCAGCCGCACATCCACCTTCACCGTTCGATTCGAACCCACTGGCTCGAACTCCTGCTCCTGAAGCACCCGCAGCAGCTTGGCCTGAATTTCGAGCGGCAATTCCGTAATCTCATCCAGAAACAATGTCCCGCCATTCGCATGTTCGAAGCGTCCGACGCGCCGGTCCACCGCGCCCGTGAACGCCCCTCTCACGTGCCCGAATAATTCGCTCTCCACCAGGCCCGACGCGATAGCGGCGCAGTTCACCTTCACCAGCGGACGATCCCGCCGCCCGCTAAGGTTGTGGATCGCCCGCGCCACCAGTTCCTTGCCCGTGCCGGTTTCTCCGTGGATCAGCACCGTTGCGGATGTGGACGCCACCAGTTGGATGCGGCTCACCAGTTCCAGAAAACGCGGACTGGAGCCGGCCATCTCCTCAAAAGGATGATCCGCGCGGATTTCTTCCCGTAGATAATCGTTGTCGCGTTCGAGGCGCGCCCGCAGTTCGCTGAGCTCCGCGATGCGCCCCTCCAGCTCCCGATTCAGATTTCGCACCTGCGTCTCGGCGTCTTTCAGTTCGGTGATGTCGCGCCCCGTAGTCCACGCGCCCGTCAGTTTTCCGTCTTCGATGATTCCTTCACGCGTCATCAGAAGATGCCGGCCCGTCAGCGTGCGCTCCACCTGCGAAAAGCCGCACTGCGCCCGCACGAACGCCCGCAGGCGCTCCATTTGCTCCGGATCTTCGGGATCGCTGACGATCTCAAGCCGCGAACCGATCAGCGTCGCGCGGTCCGTGCCGAACAGCGCCGCCGCCTGATCGTTGCAATCGGCCACATAAGAGTAGCGGTACGCGAGCTCGAGAATTTCGTCTTCGGACAAGTCGAGAGGGATCGGCGGCTCCACCGCAAACCGCAGGATCGCTTCGTTGCTGTGGGAGGCGAACGAGCGCCAGCGTGTTTCCGCCAGCGCCAGCGCGTCCATCGACGCCGCAAGCTTCAGCTCCGCAACCGCCGCCGTGGCGAAGATCTGCAAAACGCTCTCCGCTACGGCGGGGTCTGCCAGAGGCCGATGCGTAACAGCGCAGATCAGTCCGAGGCGCTTGCCGCCGGAATCCACCAGCGGCGCCCCGACATAGCCCTCCGCGCGCATATCCATCAGTTGCGCATCCGCCGGAAAAAGTTTGTAAACGTGCTCAGGGTAGCAACACCGGCCGCCCTCCATCACCCCGGCGCAAGGGGTGCCCGCAAGCGCATATTCAAAAGAGGAGACCTCACCTGCAGGCGTATAAGCCGCGAGTGTGCGGACCCTTTCGCCGCCGTCTTCGAGTGTGCCCACCAGAACGAAATCGGCCTCCAGCATGTGGCAAAGCCGGCGCGCCAGCGAGTGGAAGAAATCTTTCTCGCCGCTCTTCCAGATGCCCGTGGCAACCTCGAAGACGGCGTGTTCCACCTGGTCGCGGGCATTCGCTGGACTCATACCACGCTGACCTCCTGCGCGCGCGGCTTCGGACCATTGTAAGTCGGGGTGTCGGGCGGTAGCAAACAGCACCGCAAACAGCGCCGCGGTGCGACACCCGGCAGGCGAACTATTCCATCCCCGCGCAGGACCCCGGCCACGGCTCTCCCGCCCGCATCCGTTCCCGCAGGTAACGTGTCAGAGTTTCCAGCGCCTCCACCAGAGTGCGGGCGCGTCTCAGTTCGTCTTCTGCCTCCCATAACGCGGCTTCCCACGATGAAGGCTGTCTTTTCAGCGAATCCATTTATTGACCGTCGATTTCATATTTTCTTCCGTAAAGGGTTTGGGCATCAGATCGTCCATGCCGGTTCGAAGGCACTCCGCGAGGCTCATCTGCGTTGTCGTCCCGACAATCGGAGTGATGCGGCCACGCAGCATTCTGCGCATTCTCGCCGTCGCTTCCAGGCCATCCATCACCGGCATCTGCCAGTCCATCAGGACCATCGCGTATGATTCGGTGCTGAAAAGTTCCACTGCCGCCGCCCCATTCGGGGCCACATCGACCTGGTAGCCCATACCCTTCAGAATCGTGCGCGCAGCCAGTGCGCTTACTTCATCGTCATCCACCACAAGAACAAACATTCCTCTTGCACTGCATTCCGATATCCACAGTTAAGCGACGCCAAGCAATTGAAAGGAAAAGAAGTTATGTTTGAAAACCACGGTATTTGACGGTGTGCGCCGTCAATCGCCACGGCATGCGGTGGCGAGAACCTAAGACGGCTTGCCCCCCGAAATCCCCTCAATATTCACCAGCCCATCGCCTGGCTGTTCGTCTTCCGGTTCGTAATCCTGCTGTTCATAATCGGGCGCGAGAATCGAATAAATCGTATCGAGCTTGTCCTGTAGCTCGTTGTTTTGTTCCTCCAACTGACGGATGCGTTCCAGTAGTTCCTGTTCGCTGGGCATAGTAATATTTTAGGGCGCTGAAACTGGCAGTTTCGTTACCGATGCACGTAATCGAAACCGGCCCTTAGCAGAGCCACGCCGGCTGTGTCAGCGCGATCAACGTTCAATTCCAGAATCGTAAACCCGGAAGCATTAATCGCGCCCGCCGGTACTGGAAAAGTCACGTTGTTCACATCGGGGTGCGTCAGCGCAATCGAGCCCACAATTGCGCCGTCGACAATCGCCGACAGATTTCCGCCAGATACCGCCGCAACGGAATCCGGCAGCCAGAACTTCAGCGTCAGCCTCGAATCCGCGGGGTAGACGTCGAATTTCAGTTTCGCGGATCGATTCGTCCACCATGCGTCGCCGCGCCGGCCGGGGGTGACGATGCCGGAGACCACGTATCCGACACCATCGGCGCGGTTGGCATCGAAAACCCTGCCAGGCGCATAATTCTGCAGAATATTAAACTGAATGGACCGCTCCACATCACTGCGGTCAAGCTCCACATAACTATCGAGCGCCGTCGTAAAAACGTGATCGAACTCCAGCGGATGGCTTCGATCTGGCTGTTGATTGGCTGGTCCTTTGAGCCTCGCGACTTCGATCAGCGGATCGTGATAGAGCAGGCTCAGATTGAACAACGTGTCGTAGCCATTGCCCGAAGGGTAGTCGTCGGCAAACAGAATCTTCGCGCCCGGCTTCATCGTTGGGTAGTCGCGGCGCATCGCTTCCGCCAGCCGCCATTGCGGGGAGTCGCTCACACGCCAGGGTTCGGGCCAGTGACTCGCGTGAACCCAGGTAATGAGCGCTGTCATCAGAGCGAAAACAGCGACCTGCGCGAAGCTCAGCGATTCAGTGTTATCCGGCAATAATCGGCCAACGGCGAGGCCGATCAGCGCGCCAAAATAAAGGCCCAGCCCGAGATCCGGAACATATAAAACATAGCCCGGCCGGATGGAGATGAGCGCTACCGGTGTAATCGCGATCACGAAATAAAGCCAGCCGAACAGCATCGCGCGATTGCGCAAAGCGGCCGCCACTACGAGCATCGCCAGCAGTGTGACGGCGGCGGTCACAGCTGTGAAGTGAACATGCCGGTACGGAAGGATATTCAAATACTCCGCCACGTGCATCAGCCAGAGATTCAGGCCGGCGTGGGGCTGGTATGCCGGGTTGCCGCTCAGATCCCGAGTACCGCGCATACGGCCGATCGCAAACGCCGCGAGGATGGCGGCCAACAGGCAATAGAGCGGCGCAATCGAGCGAATCCATTCGCCCACGCGGCGTGAGCGCCACACGCCGGGCAGGCAATACACACATTCGTAACAGAAGAGAATAGCCGGCACCACCGCGCCGCTCTCTTTGGAATTGATCGCGAACAGGCAGATTACGCCAAGCAGCGCGGTCCGGCCGGCAGATATTTTATTGCCTTCACGTCGCGTCCGGGCGTAAACGATCACGGCGAGGACCGTAAAGAGAAAACAGAGCCGGTCGTAGATAGTGCCCGCGCTCAGATAGAGATCCTGAAAGAGCCCGTGTACCAGGATCAGCGACAATGCGATGAGCGCGTCGAAAACCGTACCGGAGAGCGTCCGAAAAAATCGCCACGCCGCGAAGACATTACCGATCAACAGCATCCAGCAGAAAATATAGAGCGGCAGCGGGCGATACCCGAAGATGCTGTAGAACACCCGGTAAACCCCAGCCCCCAGCGGCCGGAATACCGGTGCCCAGGGCATAACCTGCGCCTTCCAGATCCTGAGCGCCGGCGTCGTCCACGCTTTATACATGTTCATCAGATCGTCGCCGCTGAAGAACATGGTGAACCCGCGCCACGTAAAACACATGCAAATGACAACCAGCGTCGCCACGCATGCCAGTTCGCGCCGTCGCATGCTCATGCGCCGAAGCCGCCGCCGCCCGGAGTCGAGATTCGCAGCACGCTGCCGCGCGGAGCTGCGATCCGCGTTTTCGCGGCAAGCTTCGAGGTCCTCCCGTTCACGATGAGCGCGTTGCTGCCCGGTTGTCCGCTCGCACCGCCAGCCAACCCGTACGGGCCGCGATCGCGACGATCGGAGAGGATCGTCACGTCGGTCTCTTCGAGAAACTGCAACTCCCGCACGATCCCGTCGCCGCCGCGGTGTTTGCCGTTGCCGCCCGATCCCGCGCGAATACTGTACGAACGGACCTGCACCGGGTACTCGTGCTCGAACGCTTCCACCGGAGTATTCCAGCTGTTGGTCATGTGCGTGTGGACGGCGGAACGGCCGTCCGCCCGTGCTGAAGCGCCCATCCCGCCGGCGATGGTTTCATAGTAAGAAAATGCCCGGTCGCGACGGGTATCCCACCCGCCAAAGCTGAGATTGTTCATCGTTCCCGAACTGGCGGCGGGAATTCGATCCGGCAAAGCCTGCGCCAGAGCCCCGAGAATCACGTCCGTAATACGCTGCGAAGTTTCCACATTGCCCGCCGCCATGGCCGCCGGCAATCCCGCATTGACCACGCTGCGCTCGGGCGCAATCACGCGGATCGGCCGCAACAATCCGGCGTTATACGGTACGTCGGCGCGGATCAGGCACCGGAAACAATACATCGCGGCTGCAACGGCTATCGCATAGTTCGCATTCACGGGACCGGCGACCTGGGCGCTTGATCCCGTGAAATCCACCTCTGCGCGATCACCATGAATCCGTACGCAGACAATGATCGGCACCGGCTCGGTAGTGACTCCGTCATTATCCAGGAAATCCTGGAAGCGATAATCTCCATCGGGTATGCCCCGCAGCATGTCGCGCGTTACGCGCTCCGAGTAATCCAGAAGCCCGGTCGCATTTTTCCGGGTGCGCGGAGCTCCGTAGCGCGCCACGATTTCGCACAGGCGTTCTTCGCCGCGCCGATTCGACATGGTCTGCGCGAGCAGATCGCCGCGACGCTCGTCGGGCGTGCGCACATTGGCCAGAATCAGGTTCATCACGCCCGCCTGAACCTTGCCGCCCCGCATCAGCAGGACTGGCGGGATGCGAATTCCTTCCTGGTAGATCTCGCGCGCCAGTGGCATGGAGCCGGGGCTCATTCCACCAACATCGGCGTGATGCGCACGGTTAGCCACATAAAATTCCGGCTTCCTGCTCCCCGGCGGATAGACAGCGGAGACAGCGGTGATATCCGGGAGATGCGTTCCCCCGCAAAACGGATCGTTGACAATAACGACGTCGCCCGGAGCCAGCCGGAACCGATCGAGCACATGCCTGACCGAGAGCGGCATCGCGCCCAGATGAACCGGCATGTGATCGCCCATCGCAATCGTCTGGCCCGTGGCATCGTAGACCGCGCACGAATAATCGCGCCGCTCTTTGATATTGGCGCTGAACGCAGTGCGGCACAGGACTGCGCCCATCTCTTCTGCGATCGAGACAAAGAGATTACGAAAGACCTCCAGGTCACCGTGTTTTGACGGGCTATTTCGCATCGATCACAGGCTCCGATGGCGCGGCGGGTTCAGGGACAGGGACAACCGGCGGTGAGCCGCAACTCGCCACCTGCACCAGAAACGACGCCACGCGATTCCAACTCTCCCCCTGGCGCTTCTCAACGACGTAGGCGCGGGTCTTGCTATCCGTGCCGATCCGGTAATCCACATCGTCGACGGACGGCGCCCGGGACAGGCGCGGCATCTGAGCGGTCTTGCTTCGGATGGTCCAATTCTCGCCTCCGGTGCGGGATTCGTACAAAAGATAGCGGCCGCCCGGCTCGGTCCTTCCGCCATCGACGACCAGTTCGCCGTGATCGGCCGAGTCGAACCAGAATCGCTGCACCGCGCCGGGTCCGCCATCTTCCGAAAGCGGCTTTTGCCTCCATGAAGCGCCGCCGTCCGAAGTGATCAGAAAAAACGGATCGCGCGCCAGAGGCACCTGGGTTTCGCCCGCAGCCCAGCCATGCAGGGCGTCGAGAAGCTGCACCTGATCGAGAGCCGCACCGGGCAATCGCGCAGCGGCTTCTCTCCACGTGACCCCGCTATCGTCGCTGGCGAGCAATACCGAATAAAGAGTCGCGGACGCACCGTGCAAATTGCCCGCAAGTGACAGCTTCCTGCCCGACGCGGAGACGCTGCTGAGTTCCAAATACACGGGACAGAGGTCGTTGTCGGCGCACGACATACCCGCCGCGGCCAGATCTTCTTCGGCGCACGCAAACTTCATCTTCATCGGCGCACCGGCGTTCGAAAGGGCCGCGTCCTGGGCCGAAGCACAAAACGCGACTGCCAGAAAAATGCTTTGGATTCGCCAGCGCACTCTAGTTGGCAATTTTACATCGCGGCGGCCTGCAACATCGCCACAATGCCGCGATAATAGGAGAATGGCGCGATTGCTGCCGCTTTTCCCGCTCCAGCTCGTGGCGTTTCCCGGCGTCATCACGCCTCTGCATATTTTCGAAGAACGCTACCGGGAAATGGTTGGCGAGGCCGAAACCAACCAAACCGAATTTGGCATTGTGCGCGCCATCGAAAGGGCGGAAGAGAAGGGCATCACCAATACCGGCTGCACGGTAACTGTGGAATCGGTCGTCCACCGCTATCCGGATGGCCGCTTCGACGTGCTCACCCGGGGACGCCGCCGTTTCCAGATCGCGTCTCTCGATAACGATAAGGCTTACCTGCGCGGCGAGGTGGAATATTTCGACGACGAGCAATCCGAACTCATTCCGGACGATTTGGTCAGTCGCGTGCTGGAGGCTCATGGACGCCTGAACGAAGGAGCGACCCCGCCCGAACGCAATGATCGCCACCTCAGCTTCCGCCTGGCGGAGAGCATCGATGATCTCGATTTCCGAAGCCTCCTGTTGCAGAGCCGGTCGGAGTTGCAGCGGCTTCGCCTGTTCGCCGAATTTGTCGACGGCTACATCTCGCGCCGCCAGTATGCCGCCCACATGAAGACGAAAGCGCCCACGAACGGATCGGGGCATAAACGGCCCGGAGTCTGAAACGGTATGCAGAAGCCGCAGGCGCTCGCGATTTCGCTTGGACTGCATGCTGCCACATTTCTTGGCTTGATGTACATCCCGCCCTTCGGGCTACCGACGCTGCCGCCCCCATCGCCGGGCGAATACCAGCAGGGATTTGCCGGTAAGGAAGATAAGATCGTCTGGTACAAGTTCCACGATCTGCCCGATATCGCTCCCTCCATTTCCCCGAAAGCCCGGAAGCCGCTTCGCGCCGACATACAGGCGAAACAGGCAATCGTTTCTTCGCCGAAGAACGCGCCAAAGCGGAAGCAGGTAGTTGTGACGGAGGCGCCAGCCATCGACCTTCCGGCGCTCGATCTGCCGAATCTGATCGCCGTCAAGCTGCCGCCGAAACAGTTCACGACGCCGCCGGACCTGGTGAAGCCCGGACCGCCCGAGATCAAATTGCTGGAGGCACCGGAGACTTCGGACGTTCCGACGCAAGAGCTCGATGCGGCTCAGTTACCGGTAGCTCGATTGCCGGCGCGGCCCTACATTCCTCCACCAACCGTGGCCCGGATTCCAGCAAAGATTGAAGCGCTTACGGAAGCGCCGAAGTACGATGCGCAGGCGGCACCCGTGACGAAGATCCCGGCCGTTCGACTTCCCTCGCGAGCGTATGTACCACCGCCGCCGCAGGCTCCTCCACCAGTTCGCAGGATCGCAGCCGCTGCGGAAGCTCCGGCGATGGCTATGGAAGCGACCCTCCAGGCGCCAGTCCCTGAGGTAAAACTTCCCGCGCGGGCGTATCGACCACCTCCGCCACCGAGTACCACTCCGCGCAGCAAACCGAGTATCGCCCCGCCGCCGATCGATGGTCCTGCGGGCGACGTTACGATTGCGGTCGCGGGGCTGAACCCTGCCACGATTCCGGTCAAGCTTCCGGCTGCCTCCAGCCCGGCTCAATTCTCGGCTGGCCCGACGCCGCGACCTGATGGCGCGACTTCCGAAGGAACGGGCAAAGGCATTGTCGTGCCCGATTTATACGCTCACGCGGGAAGTGAGACGAAACCCGACCTGCTGGCTATTGCTGTTGCCCCACCGACACCGAGCCACCGCTTGCCTGCCGCGACATTCTCCACCTCGACGGTCGCGCGGGAGGGGGCCACGCGGGTTTCGAATGCGCCCGATTCCCGGTTCAACGGCCGCGACGTTTACATGATGGCGATCCAGATGTCGAACCTGACCAGCTATTCCGGAAGCTGGCTCATGTGGTACGCCGACCGTGCGGCTCGTGAGGATCACGCGGATCCCATTTCACCTCCCGTGCCTCATCGCAAAGTGGATCCCAAATACTCGCCGGCCGCGCAGGCCGATCACGTCGAAGGCCGCGTGCAGCTGTACTGTGTGGTCGGGCGCGATGGAAACGTAAGCTCCATCGAACTGCTGCGCGGCGCCGATGAGCGGCTGAACCGAAGCGCGGAAGAGGCGCTGTCAAAATGGGAGTTCTATCCGGCGACGCGCGACGGACAACCGGTAGATGTCGATGTCGTGGTGGAGATTCCGTTCGTACTTGCGCCGCCTCCTTTGAAATGAAAATCCGCCAGCACCTCATCTTTGACGCCGACGATACGCTTTGGGAAAACAACATCTACTTCGAGCGCGCGTTCGACGACTTCTGCCAGTACCTCAACCACTCGACGCTGACGCCGGACGAGATTCGCACGATCCTGGACGAGATCGAGATCGCCAACAACCGTATCCACGGCTACGGGGCGCTGAATTTCGGCCGCAATCTGAGCCAGTGTTTCGTCCGGCTCGCCGAACGCGCCGTGGACGAGCACGATCTGTCACACGTCACGACGATGGCCCACCGGATTCTCGACCAGGAAGTGGATCTGATGGATGGCGTTGCCCAAACGCTGCCGTTTCTCGCCGAGCGGCATGAGCTGACGATGTTTACGAAAGGGCATCCCGATGAGCAAAACCGCAAGATCGATTTATCCGGGCTGCGGCCGTTGTTCGCCCATTGCGAAGTGGTGAAGGAAAAGAATCGCGAGGCTTATTTACGTCTGGCCGAAGTGCGCGGGTTCGATCGTCAGCATACCTGGATGATCGGGAACAGCCCGAAGTCAGATATCAATCCGGCTCTCGCGGCGGGTCTACGCGCGGTGTTTGTGCCGCACGAACGAACCTGGACGCTGGAGCGCGAAGAGATTCAGGATGTGGACGGACGGCTGGTCAGGATCGAACGGTTCAGCGATTTATTGCAGTTGTTTGGTTAGGCAGCGGCGACACCAACCCGGAAGAGGTCGCGCGGTTCGCCGACTCGCTGGATTCTTGCGCCAGGGAAATACTTTTTCAGTTCGGGTTCGAGAGCCTGCCAGGTTTCGTCGTTGTTCGGCGCGAGGAGGCGGTCGTTGACGAATACCTCAAGCGCGGAGCGGTTGAACTTCAGCTTGCCGCCGAACGCTGCGTCCTTTTCGAGACGATCGCAGGCTTCGAGCGCGGCTTTGTGAGCCTGCGCCAGACGCGACTGGAACGTGCCTTCGAGGGCGGCCTTGCGATTGTACAGCAGGCCGAGCCGGTTCTCGCGGTTATCCAGGCTGTAATTCGCTTCGAGCGCGATCAACATGATACCGGGACCAGCGGGGACGTGGCGATATTCGGCAACGTCGATCAGCATCTCGGGACAAACGCCGTCTTTGATCCAGCGATGGAAGACGGGTATCGCTTCCTCCGGCATCACGGTACCGGCAGCGGCGAAAATCTTCACGTTGATGTGTTGCACTGAGTTGGGATCTATCACGCGGTGACCTTCGCCGGCGTCGCCGTCATACGCGCGTGGCAGCTGTAGCAGGCTTCGATAAACAACTGGGCTTCTTCCACCAGCTCGTGCGCGGTCTTTTCGGTGCGGGGCTTACCCACGTCTTCATGCGCCTGGAAGAAATCCTGCGCAAACTTGCCCTTCACATACGGATCGAAGAAGATCTCCGTGTCGAAGAAACTGGTGCGGAAGTCTTCGACGATTTTGTCGGGATCTTCGGGAGCGAGGACAAACCTGAATTTCAGGAGCGCCTGGGCGCCGTGCAGCATCGATTCGTAAGCCATGCGGGAAGCCTTTTCGATATTGCCGGCTTCGAGTTCCAACTGCGCTTCAAAGGCCTCGCGTTCGCAGGCGACCAGTTCGAACTCAATAGGGAAAACTACTTCACCAGCGCACTCGCCGACTCCGATGTCGCCGAGACTGAACTCGCGGGGATCGCCCCAATCGCTGTAGAAGGAGGGATCGACGTCATGCAGCGGGACGGCGGTGAACTCGTCGATCATCTTTTTGCATTCGGCTTTGCCGATGCGCTTGATGAAGGCCTGGAAAGTCTCAGCAGTCAGGCGCTCGTCACGGAAGCGGCTGGTGATGCGGTCCACTGTTTCCGGAATACGCTTTGACGGCACGGCACCGATGGCCAGGCCATACGTGCCGGCGTTGTTGCCCCACTCGCCGCCAAGAAGAACCTGGAAATGCGGAACAGTGTAGCCGTTTTTGTTGCGGCTAACGCCGTAAAAGCCGAGGTCGGCCACGTGGTGCTGACCGCAGGAATTGAAGCAGCCGCTGATTTTGATTCGCAGACCGCCGATGGTTCATCCATCTCGGCATTCTTCGAGGCAAGCCGCATGCGCAGTTCTCCGGCAAGTCCACGACTCGAAGCGATGCCGAGTTTGCATGTATCCGTGCCGGGGCACGAAGCAACATCGACGATGGTTTCGGCAACAGGTGTGGCGAGTTCGGCATTTTTCAGCTCCGTATAGAGCGCGGGAAGATCGGCTTCGCTCACCCAGCGGAGGACGAGATTCTGTTCGACGGTGCTGCGGATGGTCTCTTTCAGATACTTGCGGGAGAGATCGGCAGTGGTGCGCAGTTGGGTAGCCGTGATGTCGCCGAGCGGCAGTGCAACGGTGACTGTGGCGTAACCCTGCTGGCGCTGCCGATAGACGTTATTCTTTTGCCACTGGTCGAAACCCTCGGGGCGTGCCAAGCCGATTTGCAGCAGCGCGGCCGGCTTGAGAGCTTCTTCCTTGTAGTCGGCAACATCCTGGAGGTAATCGGTCCATCGCGGGTCGGGCGTAAGGAGGGCGCGTTCAGCCACCACCAGTTTTTTGAATTCTTCGACGCCGAGTTTGCTGACAAGAAATTTCAGGCGCGCGGTGTTGCGATTTTTCTTTTCGCCGAGGCGCGCGAAGACGCGGCCAATCGCCTGGGCGAGCGGAAGGATTTCTTCTTCGGGAACGAATTCGTCGTAGAGCCTGGCCTGTTGTGGAACGGGGCCGAGGCCGCCGCCGACCCAAAGCTCGAAGCCGCGGCGCGTCTTGCCGTTTTCTTCGCGGACCATCGCAATCGCGCCGAAATCGTGGAGGCGCACGAGGCCACAGGCATTTTCTTTGCAACCCGAAAAAGCGATTTTAAATTTGCGGCCGAAGGCCTGGGCGTCAGGATGCCCCAGCATGAAATACGCAATGGCCTTCGCGTAGGGAGTCACATCGAAAGTCTGCTCGCGGCAGACTCCGGCGATGGGGCATGCGGTGACGTTGCGCACGGAATTTCCGCAGGCTTCGCGGGTAGTAATGCCGACCGACGCGAGGCGCCGCATGATGGACGGCGTGTCTTCAATGTGAATGAAGTGAAGCTGAACGTCCTGGCGGGTGGTGATGTGGGCGATGCCGTCCGAGTATTCCTCGCAAAGATCGGCGAGCATTTCCAGCTGGGTGGCGTTGAGGCCGCCGAACGGAATTTTGATGCGCTGCATGCCGGGAGCATCCCAGAGAGTGTTGGGACCCTTGCTGGGAACGTCGGGATAGTTCAGGGTGCGGGTTGCTTGTCCATCGGAACGCTGGCCGTTGTCGTACCGCTGGCCGTAGGCGCCGCGGCGAAGCCTGGTCTCGGCGAAAATGCGGTCTTCGATCTTGCCGCTTTTGCGGAGGGCAATCTCGTGTTCGAAGACGTCGATTTCGGAAGCCAGTTGTTCCGGGACGCGGTCGGCCAACTGTGCTTTCCAGCTCGAATTGCTTGGTCTCATTATCTAAACACCCTTAAGTACATCGGAATCGGGATATTTCATATTATACCAGTGGGTGACGTGCTTCGGAGACAGGTATGGCGTGAGTTTCGTCATTCGGGTCCTACCGGAGGGCGCAGGTGGCCTCGGGTTCAGACCAGTTGACGACGTTCGACGGCGCCTTGGTGGTTGCGCCCTTGAATTGGACCTTCGCGGGAGCCCTATTGACAGTGTTTCGGGTTTCGACCATGCCGTTTCTGCGGTTCGACGCGGCCAGCATTTCGCTGGTTGAAAAAACAAACCCATTTCGACTCGGCAACGTTGGCGCGGTGTAGCCTAAGCCATTGATATCATTGGCTTAAGCGAAGATGATTTCCTCGCGCCGATCCTCCTCCTACAAGACCTTCCGTTCGGCCTGAAGCCCACGGAGATGTACGCTCTCGGCGCTTCCGATCCCGCGACGGCCGTCGAGTACATCTATGAGTAGCGCATGAATCGCAGCATTGAGGCGTAGATTCGGCTCACAACCGGCCTAATACCCGCCGGGCGTGAACGCGAAAAATAATCCGCAAAAAATAACGGAAATCCAGGTCGCAAGCGATACCGCTCCGGCAACCTTTGCAGCGGCCGGTGCGACACCCTGACGAGTCATCCTGCGATGAATCGTGTAGTTATACAGGAGTCCCGCGAACAGCAGAATCATCTTGAGCCGAAACGTCGGGCTGTAGTAATACCGGAGGGGATCTGTGCTGAAAAGCGCCAGGCCCGAACTGATCACGATGGTAAGCCCGGTCATGGTCAGTAGTTCCGTGCTGCGCAGCAATTTCGCGGGGCTCTGGTTTTTCAATCCGAGTCCTAATAAGCTCATGTCCACGATGGCAATGGTCCCGATTGAGAGCGCGAGAGAAGCAATGTGGACGCACTCCGTCGCGGCAAAGGCCCATTCGATTTTGTTGAGCGGATTGTCCGCGAGGTCGTATCCCGTCACGGTTGCCTATTGGACCGACTGGTAACTGACGAGCGCCACACTCTTGCTGTCCGGACTCCAGGCGGCGGAGTGGAAGGAGCCTGGACTGCCCATGACGTTCGCGACTACCTTCACAGCTTTCGTTGCCAGCATCATCGAGCGCACGTGAATATCGGCGTCGTTCGGATGGCCCGTCACGCCTTTATCGTATGACATGTATGCGACCTGAGTTCCATCCGGCGAGACATGCGGGAACCAGTTGGAGAACTCGTCCGTGGTGATCTGCGTTTCGTCTTTGCCATCGGCCGTCATGCGCCAGATCTGCATCAGGCCGGTGCGATCCGAATTGAAGTAGATGAATTTGCCATCCGGCGAATATTCGGGGCTATCGTTATTGTTGTTCGCCGTGCCGAGCGCGGTTTCCGTACCGCCGCTGACGGGGATGGTCAGGATCTGGGTCTTCCCGTTGCGCGTGCCGCAGTAGAGGACTGTTTGCCCATCGGGAGACCAGCCCTGGAACCAGGACACGGGATGATCCGTGATCAATTTCGGCGTTCCGCCCCCGATTGGAACCGAGTAAATGGCTGTTTTACCGCCGGTTTCGTCGGTGAATCCGAGTTGCGCCCCGTCGGGCGAGATCGCGGTATGGTGGCCGATTTTGCCGAGCGTGCCGGTCGGGATCGCTGTCGGATTCACCGGGTGGTCCGTGATGGCGATGTTCTCAAGTCTGCCGCCGTTTGTATAGACGAGCGATTTCCCATCCTTCGTCCACATCGGTCCTTCCATCCGTCCTGGTGTCACATGCACCACGGTGCGCTCCGGCGAGGCCACGGGTATTTTCTCAAGCGTGCTGTAAATGGCCGGCTTCGCGGCCGGAGTTTCGGTCACCAGTTCGATGTTGGAGAACGTTGCCTGAACCGTGGCGTCCTTGTTATGCGCACAAACGGCCAGCCCGATATAGAAGGGCTCGTTCAGCGACAATTTCATCGACCCTCCGGAGAGATGCAGTTCTTCTCCCGGACCCACAACCATCATGTAAACGTAGTTGCCGCGTTTCACCAGGCTGAGGCGTTTCGGCGCCGTAGAGGGGGAGGAAATGATCTCCTCCGAAGGCGCGCCCTTTTCCTCCCGCGATTGCAGCGCCGTCATCCCGGAGCCGTGCACCACGGCGTCCACATAGTCGGAGTCCTTATCCAACGTTCGCCGGATCATCAGAGCGGCCTTGCGATGCGGCTCGCCCGTCGGAGTCACGATCGTGACATCCGCAGTCAGGGTGAGGTCCGAGGCGCTGACCTTCTTCCAGACGAACTGGAAATCGTCTTCCGCCGCCCACATGTTGTCGCCACTACCAGTCAGCGTGTAAGTTTTCGTTGCCGCGTCGAAGGCGGCGGAGCCAGGGTGCAGAATCACACCAATGTCGTTGTGGCCATCGAATACTCCGATCGGGGTTCCGGTCTGGGCCTGAATGGCGCAGGCAGCTGCGAGTGTGACGATAAATAACGGGTGTAGTTTTGGCAAAATGGAATCTCTCCGCAGGGTTCAGTTTATGCTCCGGACCGGGCCGGGAGCAAGCAAGGCTGAAACCCGCATATCCGGTGGGTTATACTAAATCTCATAGCTGGTCGTTTCTTTGGTGCTTGTCCTTAAATCGCATTGATCCTCAGGGCTGCGCGGCAAGAACTGCGAGAGCCCTGTTTTTTTGCGACGGGTCGGTGCCGAAGATTTGAATTGGCTGTGATTTTTTTAAAGAGGTTTTGTAATGAAAGAAAAAGGTACAGTGAAGTGGTTTAATGCAGCCAAGGGTTTCGGCTTCATCCAGCGCGAGTCGGGCGAGGATGTTTTCGTCCACTTTTCGGCGATTGAGGCGAGCGGCTACCGTTCGCTCGATGAAGGCGCGCGAGTGGAGTTTGAGGTGACCCGCGGACCTAAGGGTCTGCAGGCGTCCAACGTCCAGCCGATCGCGGGCTAGTTCCCCGTGCGGAGCCGGCCTGGTTTGTACCAAAGTCTACCAGGCTGCACGGGCCGGCTCCGCTACGATAATCCGGAAAGATAAAGCAAGATACGAATGAGTAAAGAAGACAGCATAGAAGTACAGGGCACGGTCGTCGAGAAATTCCCCAGCGGTAAATTCAGTGTGCAGCTTGAGCACGAACGCCTTGTCCTTGCCCACCTTGCAGGCCGCCTCCGCCGCAACCGCATCCGCGTTCTGGCAGGCGACAAAGTCACCCTCGAACTTTCCCCTTACGATCTCACCAAGGGTCGAATCACCTTCCGCCATCGTTAGCCCGCAGGCCATCCCGGCCAGGCGTACATGCACTATGGATTTGAAACCATGGTGAACTCCCTTTTCGTTTTTGGCACGCGTCCCGAAGCCATTAAGCTCGCCCCGGTTATTCTTCACATGCAGTCGCGCCCGGCGGAATTCCGCGTTCGGGTGGCAGTCACCGCGCAGCACCGCGAGATGCTGGATCAGGCGCTGGCGGTCTTTCGCATTACTCCCGATTACGATCTGAATACGATGACGGGGGGCCAGTCGCTTGCGGCTTCGGCGTCGCGTATTTTGGCCGCGCTTGAACCGGTTTACGCGGACGCTCGTCCCGATATCGTTTTCGTGCAGGGCGATACCACGACTACGCTTTACGGTGCGATGGCGGCGTTCTACGCGGGTATTCCGGTTGGCCACATCGAAGCCGGTCTGCGTACGGGGGATATGGCGCAGCCTTTTCCCGAAGAGATGAACCGCGTGCTCACCGGGCGGCTGGCTGCAATTCATTTCGCTTCTACCGAAGGCGCGCGCCGGAATCTATTGGCTGAGGATATCGCGGATCAGACCATTCACGTTACAGGTAATTCGGGAATCGACGCGGTGCTGAATGTTGCCCGCCAGCTCGCCTCCGGGGAATTGCCGCCGACGAACTGGGATTTTCTCAATCCGGCCAGACATCTGGTTGTGGTGACGGCGCATCGGCGCGAGAGTTTCGGCGGCGGTTTCGAAAATATATGCAGGGCGCTGCGAGCGATTGCCGCGAGGCCCGATGTCACGATTGTTTATCCGGTGCATCGCAATCCCAATGTGCAGGATCCGGTGCAACATCATCTTGCAGGCGTTGCGAATATTCACCTCATCGAACCGTTGACGTATGCGCCATTCGTCGATCTCATGAGGCGGGCGACGATCCTGCTGACCGATTCCGGTGGCATACAGGAAGAAGGGCCGTCGCTGGGTAAACCGGTTGTCGTGATGCGCGATAAGACCGAGCGACCGGAAGCGGTGGAAGCGGGTACGGTCTGGCTGGTGGGAACCGATGAGGGTCGCATTGTGCAGGAAGTGACGCGGCTGCTGGATGACGAAGGGTTGCGCGAAGCGATGTCGCGAATTCACAATCCTTATGGCGATGGCCACGCGAGCGAGAGAATCGCCGATGCTACGCTGGCGTTCTTTGGCGGGGTCAGCGGGGTGCCGGGATATCGCCGAACTCGCTTTTCATGAGTTCCCGCAGCCATGCTTTATGCCGGATCATGAAGGCGTCGAAATCGTCCGGCTGGGCGGGATCGAACTGGGGGCCGGTCCAGTCGTGCTTTTCCGGCTGAACGTTGAGATCGATTCTGGCTGTCGCATCTTCGGGCCGATCAATCTGCTTCCCGAAATATTGATTGCCTAAAAACACGATGTTCTTCGCCGGCGCCCAGCCCGGGGCGATTTCGTAAGTTCCGTCGGGGTGACTCGACGACGCGTGCCCATAGCGCGCGACGCCTTCGACATAGAACCGGTTCTTCGAAAACAGCGCATCGTCGGTCCAGCCCGACCAGTTTGAGGCGAGAACCATCTGAACGTCCAGGCCGGGGCCAACGTAGATTGCGTTTTCCTCCACGACGGTATGTTGAACGGCGCTGATGTGAAAGATGCGCGTGCGGTCGTTGTGGGAAATGTTATGCCGCACAATGGTACCGGTGTTGCCGATATTCTGTTCGGGATTGCGCTGACCGGGCGAACAGATCAGCATGAAGCCGCCTTCGTTGTCGTGGCTGTAGTTGTATTGAAAAACGGTGCCCCGCGAGTTGTAATCGGAATCGAAGCCTTCGCCGTCACGGGTGTCGTGCGTCGATGACGCTTCGTTGAATTGCAGCAGGGTGTTGTCCGTGCTCCACTGCCAGATGCCGGCGTTGAAAGCTCCCGCGCGGCGATTGCAGTCGCGCGCAATGTTGTATTCGACCAGCGCACCATCGGTAGCCCAGGGCACGATGCCGTCGCCGCCGATATCGTCAACATAATTACCCCGGATGACAACGTTGAGACTCGGGAACCAGTGATTGCGGGGCCAATGATAACTCTGAGCGGCGATGGCGGAACGGTCTACCTTCCAGACGATGTTGTTTTCGATGCGCAGATCGTCGAAGCGGCTGGGGGTCGTGTTGCCGTTGGTGCTGAAAATAATACCGCCGTTATCTTTTTTCTCGTTGGTGCCGTTGACATCGTGGATGTAGAGGCCGGCGACCACGATGTGAGTGGCCGTGCCGAAATTATCGAGTACGATGTGGACACCACGCCGAACTGCCGGCGCACTGCCGTGGTTGGTGATTTCGAGATTATGAACTTCGATTTGCTGAACGTTGCGCAGGAGCACGACGTCTTCAACCGCGCCATTTCCTTCAAGACGCGGACGCGGGCCGGTGCCATAGCGGTCGAAGATGATAGGCTCGTTGGCGAAGCCGGAACTGTGGGGCTGGAGTTGTTCGCTCCAGACGGAGCCGCCGTGGAGGAGGATGCGATCGCCCGGCTTGAATTCGGTGGCAGAGACCTTCGCCAGAGACTTCCAGGGCGTCTCCGCGCCGGTGCCTGGATTCGCGTCTTTGCCCGCGCCGGAATCCACGTAGTAAGTGGTCGCTAATCCAGGAACGGCGATAAGAAGGAGGGCGGCGACGGTTCGCAGCATGCTATTACCAGTTCGTGATCGAGCCGTCCGGCCGGAAGTAAGTCTGCGCCCGATTCGTATCGTACTTCGTCACTTCCATGACCTGCTTGAGTTGGCTCATGTTGAGTTCCACGCCGAGTCCCGGACGGTCATTCGGGTAAAGCTTGCCGTCTTTGAAATCGCAGCAGACCGGTAAATGCGGCAAGTCGCGCCCGGCATAGCTGTATTCCATCAACAGCGGACCGGAGAACGTCCCGAGCGAATTCACCAGCGCAGCAGTGGCGATGGGCCCTGTGAAGTGAGGCACGATACCGACGAAATGCGTTTCGCAGATCGCCGCTACTTTCATCATTTCCGTGATACCGCCGACGTTGGGCAGCGTAGCCCGCATGTAGTCGATATCGTGATTTTCCACGAGCCTGTTGAAGTCCCAACGGCCGCCCCACTCTTCGCCGGCCGCGATCGGAACCTTGACCATGGTCCGCAGTTTCGGGAGATCTTCGACGAAAGCTTCGGCCCGGACTGGATCTTCGACGAAATACGGCGCCAGACCTTCGATCAGATTGCAGCCGCGCACGGCATCGGAAAGATCGAAACGCTGGTGAAAATCGATGCAGAAATCACCATCCTTGCCGACCCCGTCGCGGACCTGCACGCACTCGTCGTAGAGTTGATTCAGCTTCTGGTGCGTGTTGTACGTGGTGTTAGCTGGCGTATCGGCAGCGCCCATGCGGAACGCGCGGTACCCGGCGGCAATGGTAGCTGCGGCGCGATCTTTCAGGCTCATACCTGGCTTAATGGCCGGCACCACACCGCCGGTGTTGTAGCACTCGCAGTAATTCCGCGTCGTGCCGCCGAGGATTTCGTGGACCGGCACTTTGAGCACCTTTCCCCGGATGTCCCACAGCGCGAGGTCGAGCGCGCCGAGCGCATCCTGCTTCTCACGTCCCGGCGGGTAGAAGAACGAGCGGGACATATCCTGCCAGAGTCGCTCGATGTATTGTGGATCCTGGCCGATAAGACGGCCTGCGCATTGGTTGAGCGTATCGGGAAAACCGCCTTCACCGATGCCGGTAATGCCCGCATCGGTTTCGATGGTGACCACCATGTTCGACTGATTGAAGAGCGGATTCGGTCCCGGCGGCGTATAGGCGCGCACGCGCGTGATTTTCATCTTCGGCAGCGCGGCCTGCAACAGCGGCAAATGCGCAAGGCTGGCGGTGGACGCGGCCGCCATGGACTTGAGAAAGGTTCTTCGGTTCATCGGGTCTCCGTGCGGATAAGTATATCCCCACGCCCGCCTAGAGCAACTCGTGCCGGCGCTGAGCTTCCAAAAGTTTTACGATATCGCCCACTTGCTGAGCGCGGCTGCGATCGGCTACCAGGATCGCGTCGGGGGTATCGACCACGATCAGATCCTTCACACCCAGCAGTGCAACGATCTTCTTTCCGCAATCGACATAGTTCCCGCTGGATTTCGTTGTCAGGAGTTCCGAGCGCGAAGCGTTGCCGCGCTTATCCTTGGGGAGAAGTTCGTAGACGGCGTGCCAGCTGCCGACGTCATTCCAGCCGAAATCGTCGCACGCCACGCCGACGACGTTGTCCGCGCGCTGCAGAACGGCGTAATCGATCGAAATGTTTTCGCAAAGAGGAAAGACTTTGGCGACGCGGGCAGCGAAGTCTTTGTGGGCAAATGGCGGGAGACTCGAAAGCAGAGTCGCGGTCTTCGGCAGATGGAGGCGCAGGCCGTCGAGGATGGTTGCGGCCTTCCAGAAGAACATGCCGGCGTTCCAGTAAAAGTGTCCCGCGCGTATGAACTTCTTCGCTTCTTTCAGGTCGGGCTTTTCGCGGAATCGTTTAACCGGAACCGTTTCGAGTTTGCCTTCCGTGGTGCCTTTGGGGAATTCGACGTAGCCGTAGCCGGTTTCCGGCCAGCGCGGCGCGACGCCGAGTACCGAGATCATGTCCTTTTCGGCGGCGCGAAAGGCCGCGCGCACCAGACTGAGAAAGCGCTTCGGGTTTCCGATCACGTGGTCGGAAGGAAAGACGCCGAATATGGCGTCGGGATCGATGGATTCGAGGATGTGGGCGGCCAGGCCGATGGCGGGCGCGGTATTGCGCTGCGCTGGCTCGGCGATAATCTGGCGCGCGGGCACCGTTGGCAACTGGCGCACGATTTCATCGCGCACGAACTCGTTGGTGAGAATCCAGATGCGTTCCGGCGGAATCAGTGGCGCGAGGCGTTCAACGGTTGCCTGAATGAGGCTGGCATCGCCGACGCCAATATTGAGGACCTGCTTCGCGTTGTGTTTGCGGCTGCGCGGCCAGAAGCGCGTGCCGCGCCCGCCAGCCAGAATCAGGCCGTAGTAGTTTGATTTCGCCATACCGAAACAACATTAGCGCACAGGGTTCAACCGTGAATTTGAGCTGCGGTTCTGTGGTCGTTCGGACCGGGAAAAGATCACGCGTCCGGACGGTCCTCTGGGTTCTGAAGAACCGCTCGGATCTCCTGGAGGGTCTGATCGATCCCGGACAGCACGCGGATCAGCTTGCCCGTGGCAACCAGTCCCCAAAGGGCAATCACGATCAGCGCGGCGATCTCTAACAGCAGCATGACTCGAGCCTCCACCCAACCGGCACTCTCCCGATTGGCTTGGCGGCCATCATACCAAACCGGCCGATCAAACATGCTGGCCAGTCGCGGCTTCGATTGCCCTGTTTGTAACTACACGGAGAATTGCGGATTTGTAACTGTCGCGGTCACAAAACCGGATAAGAGTGAATCAGGCGGAACGTGCGGCCCCAGCGCGTTTTCGTGGGGAAGTGCATCACGATGTCGAGCAGATGCGGGAGCCCCACACCCGGACTGGTGAGATCCTCTGTGCTCGCCTCGTACGACCAGTAGATAACCAGCGGCTTGCCAATAATGTTCTCGCGTGGAACCAGGCCCCAGTAGCGGCTGTCCGAAGAATTATCGCGGTTATCGCCCATCGCAAAGTAGTAACCCGGGGGCACCACGAGTTCACCGTTCTGCACATTCTCCGCCAGCATTTTTTCGGCCCGGGGAAAGACGCCGAATTCGACCGGCGCCGTCGGAAAATTGTCCGCGTAGTGCGACGGCGGCCGCGTGTAGACCGCGTATGGCTCATCGAGAGGATGGCCGTTGAGAAACACGCGGCGATTCTCCAGATGAATGTGGTCGCCCGGGATGCCCATGGCCCGTTTCACGAAATCCTGTTTGATGTCGATGGGGTACCGGAACACGATGATGTCGCCGCGTTTAATATCGCTGTACGGCAGTACGTGCGCGCTGACAGGATCGTGCGGAGCATAAGCCAGCTTGTCCACCAGGAGATGGTCGCCAACCAGCAGCGTGTCTTCCATGGAGCCGCTGGGGATGACGAAAGCCTGGGCCAGGGCAGTGGTGCCAAACAACAGAAGAATGAAAGTCACGGACCACTCCGCGATGAAACCGCGCTGTGGAACCTGGTCTTGTTTCAAAGTCATAGGCTTACTTAACCGGATACGAGCGGATCAGCCGAAAGGTTCGGACCCAGCGAGTCTTGGTTGGAAAATGCGTAATCACGTCGATCAGGTGGGGGATCGTCGCCCCCGGATTTGAGAGATCTTCCGTCGTGGCGTCGTACGACCAATAGATGACGAGCGGTTTGCCGATGATGTTTTCGCGCGGCACAAAGCCCCAATATCGGCTGTCGAGCGAATAATCGCGGTTATCCCCCATGGCGAAGAAATAGCCGGGCGGCACCACAACCTCGCCATTTTTGATGTTGTGTTCCAGCATCGCCTGCGCACCGGGATAAATCGGCGTGTTGGGATCGGACGGGAAATTGTCGCGATAGGAATCCAGATAGTCCGTCTTGTGCACGGCGTACGGCTCGTCCAGCACGTGGCCGTTCAGCCAGACACGCTTGTTTTCCAGGTGGATACGGTCGCCCGTAACTCCCATCACGCGTTTTACAAAGGTCTGCTTGATGTCCTCGGGGTAGCGGAAAACAATGATGTCGCCACGGTGCGGTTCGCTGTAGGGCAGCACGAATTTTGAGACAGATCCCGCAGGCGCAAAGGCCATCTTATCCACCAGAAGATGGTCGCCGATCAGCAGCGTGTCTTCCATGGAACCCGTCGGGATGACGAACGCCTGAACCAGCGTTGTGGTCCCGAAGAGGAGAAGAATGATGGTGACGGTCCATTCCGCGATGAAGCCGCGGGGTGGTTCGGGCGGCCGGATTGAAGGTTTGGTTTCCGCCGCGTTCCTGGCGGCATTCTCAGAGGCTACTGATTCTGCTTGATCCACTAGTTTTCATTGTAGCGACAGGGGTTGGTATTCTGAGAAAATCGTCCACAGTCCGGCCTCGCATGGGCAGTTCGACCGGTGGCCGGCAGTGCAGGCAGATCATGGACCGGTTCGCAGTCATCGCTGACGTTCACGGGAATCGCTGGCGCTGGAGGCGGTTCTCGAAGACATCGCGCGGCGCGGCATTCGCGACATTGTCAACGCCGGCGATCATCTGTTCGGGCCGCTGGACCCGGCGCGTACAGCTGACCTTCTGATTTCTTTGGATCTGCCTGGGGTCGCCGGTAATCAGGATCGCGAGTTGATCGACGCTTCGCCCGCGGAGCCGGGAAGCACGCTCGAAGGCAATCGGATGACATTGAGTACAAGGCATCGGGAGTGGCTGGCGAACCTGCCGCTAAAGCGTGAGTTCCCTGGTGAAATCCTGATATTTCACGGCACGCCGACACGCGACAACGTCTATCTGCTCGAATCGGTGCGGAGCAACGGCATTGTTTCGCCGGCGACAGACAAAGAGATCGCGGCGCGTTTGGGCCGGGTATCGGAGACATTGCTGTTGTGCGGCCATACGCATATTCCGCGCGCGGCCATGGCGGACGGGAGGCTGATCGTGAATCCCGGCAGCGTAGGCTTACCGGCTTATTCCGATGTGGCGCCCGTGCCGCATGTCATGGAGACGGGCACTCCACACGCTCGGTACGCGACGCTCGAACGGACCGGATCTGGCTGGCGTGTCGATCACATCGCGATCGATTACGATGTTGAATCGGCAGCGGAGATGGCAGACCGCAATCGCAGACCGGACTGGGCCGGGCGCCTGCGCACCGGCCGGGCCGTTATGGCGTAATTTCGCTCCGCTGGGCGCTGGTAGCCGCCCGCGCCACCATCGCGGAGTCCAGAGGCCGCTGCAGGGACGCTATCGAAGCCTCTATCGCCGATACGGTGAATTGCAGAATCTCGTCCTGAGACCGGAAAGGGAGCCGCTTAGCCACCGCCAGCTTCGCGATTCCGTGCACAAGCGACCAGGCGAGCATAGCGCGGTATTCGGTCCCACCGGCGGGCAACTGGCCTTCACGCTGGCAGAGATCGACAACGCCAACGAGCGTGGCGAAAGCCGTCTCACCGGCCTGCCTGGAGGCAGGACTGATTCCCGATTCGGGCGCGTCAAACATGGCCGCGAAATGCTCAGGTCTGCGCAGGGCGAATGCGACGTAGACATATCCGGCGCGCTTGAGTTGCCCGAGCGGCGTCGTTTCAGAGGCTGCGCCTTCGAGCAGGGTTGCGGTTAATTCTCCGAAGCCCTGCGCCGCGACTTCTGCCAGCAATTCTCCCTTATCCCGAAAATGGCGATAGGGAGCGTTATGGGAAACACTGGCCCGGCGAGCGACTTCGCGTAAATTGAACCCCGCCGGGCCCACTTCCGCGATCAGCTGAACGGCGGCCGCCAGGAGAGATTCCCTAAGGTTTCCATGATGATACGGCTTGCTGCGCGGCATCTGTAACGAGTTATATCAGAAAATGTTGACATGGGCAACATGTTGCGATTAGAATTATGTTGTCACTGTCCACATGATAACCACCGGCCGCTCATACAAGCAGGTTCAAATCGCAGACAGCTGGGATGCCATCGTGATCGGTTCCGGAATTGGCGGGTTGACGACCGCAGCGCTTCTGGCGAAACACGCGGGCCAGCGCGTTTTGGTGCTCGAGCGCCACTACACGGCCGGCGGCTTCACTCACGCCTTTCGTCGGCCCGGCTACGAATGGGATGCCGGCGTTCACTATGTCGGACGCGTGAACGATCCTTTGTCCCCGGTGCGCGCGGCGTTCGATCACATTACGGAAGGACGTCTCGGCTGGAATACGATGCCGGACGTGTACGACCGAATCTCGATTGGCGACCGCACCTACGATTTTCCGACTGGTCTTGAACGCTTCCGGACTGGGGTGGGCGATGCGTTTCCGGGAGAGCGGAGAGCCATCGACCGGTACATCGCCGCTGTCTTCGCGAGCGTGCGCAGGAGCGGTTTGTATTTCACGGAGAAAGCGATCCCAGGGCCGATCGCGCGGCTGATCGGGCCGATGCTGCGATGGGGTTTTCTGCGTTACGCGTCTCAAACGACCGCTGAGGTGCTGAGCCAGTTTACGAGCAACCGGGAACTGATCGCCGTGCTGACCGGACAGTGGGGCGATTACGGTCTTCCGCCGTCGCAAAGCAGTTTTGGCGCGCATGCGCTGGTCGCGCATCATTATTTTGAAGGCGCGGGGTATCCAATTGGAGGCGCGCCGGAAATCGCGGCGGGCATCGCGCCGGTGATTGAGGCGGCGGGTGGAGCGATTATCTACAGCGCGGAGGTGTCCGAAATCTTGCTGGATAGACCGCGGCGGTCTGCAATCGGAGTGTGTATGGCCGATGGCCGCGAATTACGCGCCAGGACGATCATTAGCGATGCAGGCGCGCATAATACTTTCGGGCGTCTGTTGCCGGCGGCGTTCGCGATATCCGCAGGTGTTCTGGAGGAACTGAAAAGCATTCCTCCCTCGACCGCGCACGTTTGCCTGTACGTCGGAGTGAAGCGCGAGTCCGGCGAACCCGATTTTCCAGCGACGAACCGGTGGATCTATCCCGATGCCGATCACGATAAGAATTTCCTGCAGTTCGCGGCAGATCCCGCCGGGCCGTGGCCATGCCTGTTCATTTCCTTCCCTTCAGCCAAAGATCCCACGTTTGACCGGCGCTATCCGGGGCGATCGACGATCGAAGTGATTGCTCCAGTGCCCTATGAGGCGTTCGCGAAATGGGCGGAAACCCGATGGAAACGCCGCAGCGCGGATTACAGCCAATTCAAGCAGATGCTGGCCGAAAGACTTCGGACCGATCTGGAATTACACGTACCGGCTAGTCGCGGCCGAATCGATTATACGGAGGTTTCGACGCCGCTCTCGACACGCCATTTTGCGAATTATGAGCACGGCGAAATCTACGGCCTGAGCGCAACTCCGGCGCGATTCCGCCTTCGCTCGCTTGGCGCGCGGACGCCGGTCGGGAATCTGTATCTGACCGGATCGGACACCTGCACATCCGGCGTAGGCGGTGCCATGTTCGGCGGTGTAATCGCCGCGTCCGCTATTCTGCGGCGTAATCTTATGGGAAAGGTGACGCGACTGCCGGCCTCGTATTAGAGTTGGCCACGAAGCTGCATCCATTCTTCCCCTTGCGAGTTGCCGCCACAATCTTCCTGCTCGCTTCCGTTGGCTGGGCGCAGTTCAAAAGCACAACTCAGCTTGTCGTCGCGCCGACGACCGTCACGGATTCCAAAGGGCATTTCGTGGACGGTTTGACGACTGACGACCTGATTCTCCTCGACAACAGTGTGCCGCAGACGATACAGATGGATTGGATGGCGTATCCGATCGACCTCGTGGTCGCGGTGCAGACCAGCGCGAATTCCGGGCCGGTAATCGACAAACTGGGTGGTACGGGTATTCTGTTTTCCCAATTGCTGGCGGGCAACGCGGGAGAAACTGCAATGATTTCGTTCAGCGATGTGGTGAAGGTGCACCAGGATTTCACTGGCGATCCGGATTCGGTCACCCACTCGATGCGAATGCTGCGCATGGAAGGCGGCGACGCGCACATGCTGGACGCCATGCGGCGGGCGCTGCTGATGCTCGAAAAGCGGCCAGCCGGGCGGCGGCGGATCATCCTCATGATTGCGGAAAAGCGCGACCGTGGAAGCAACGCCAAACTGCCCGAGGTGATGGCCCAGGCTCAGCGTCTGAACGCGGCTGTTTACTGGATTACGTGGTCGCCGTTCCTGCAGCCGTTCACGGTGAAAAACAAAGTGGCTGAGGATCTGAAACCCGAGGCTGAACGGATCAAGTACGGCCCCGGGCGGGATAATACACCGGTGCCTTACGAACCGGGTCCTGGCGGCGGGTTGTATGCTCTCGGCGAACTGGCGCGATTGGTTCAGCCGGATCTTTCCGAGTTGTTCGCGGGAACCACGGGTGGTCGAACACTGGATTTTCTGAAGAAAGACGCCCTGGAACATGCCGTTCAACTGATCAGCCAGGAAGTTCACCGGCAGTACATTCTGACCTTTGAACCCAAAGAGATGGGCGAACCGGGAGCGTTCCACGCGCTGCGGGTTACGGTCAGGAACAATCCGAAACTCACGGTGACGACGCGATCCGGATATTGGGCGGTACAGTAGTCTCGAAGGCCGCTATGAAACGTTATACCCGGACGGCGCTGCTACTACTGCCCTTGTTGTTGATCGTTGGCGCACGCGCGGCAGACCCGCCGGAGGTTGTCAGCAGCAGGATCGGCAGCGCGGACTTTGGGGCCAGGAACCCATTTCAAATTGATCCGATCCCGGCGCCGCTGCTTGAGAAGATTCGCACCAGCACATGGCACGCCGGCTGCCCGGTTTCGCCGGAAGACCTTCGTCAGCTAACCTTGCCGTACTGGAACTTCGACTCGAAGCCTGTAAAGGGCATGCTGATTGTCCACAAGGATGTTGCGCAGGAAGTCGCACAGATCTTCACCAGCCTCTATCACCATGGATTTCTGATCGAAAAAATGAGTCCAATTGAGGACTATAACGGCGATGACGACGCGTCCATGGCCGCAAACAATACGTCCGCATTCAACTGCCGCGACGTCACAGGCCAGCCAGGTAAGTTTTCCAATCACAGCTGGGGAAGGGCAATCGACATCAATCCGCTGACGAATCCTTATATCAAAGGCGACAAGGTGCTGCCGCCGGAGGGCCGCCGGTATCTCGACCGGACGCTGGCATTCCCCGGATCGATCCTGGCCGACAGCTTTGCTGTGAAGCGATTCGCGCAGGCACGATGGCAGTGGGGTGGAAACTGGACGGACCGACAGGACTACCAGCACTTTGAGAAGCCCGTGACACCTTGACAACCGCGCGCCAAATGGCGTATTATTATTGACATATGGCAGGAGGCTGGAAGTGAAGGCCGCAGAATCAGTTCTTGATCTGGTTACGCACAAACGAGGCAGAAAACTCCGTGAAAGAAGCGGACAACTCGTCGATATCGGCCCGCGTTCGGTGTCCTGGTCCTCGGTTGTCGGGTTCAGCGTTCGGCTCGGGATTGAACTCACGGAATTATTGCGGCTGATTGGTGTTACCGAACGCACCGCGGTTCGACGTAAAGCCGAAGGCTACCTCAAGCCGGATGAGGCTGACCGGCTGCTTCGCATTGGCAGAATCTTCGAAGAGGCGACGCGCGTCCTGGGAGACGCGGGGCGGGCGGCAGGCTGGCTGAGCGATCCCAGCCCCATGTTTTACGATGCGCCACCTCTGAGCTTTCTGGATTCCGATGGAGGGACGCAGGCAGTGATTGAGGAGTTGGGTCGAATCGACTACGGGTTATTCGCCTAGTGCTGGCTTGGCGAATTGTGCGGCCTGATTATGTCGCTAAGCCTCTTTCCGGTGCGGGTGCCGCCCGCCTTGGAAGTCGGTGGAACTCCATCGGGGTAGAAATAGTCTACGCTTCCACCAGCCGAGCGCTGGCCGTACTCGAGATGCTGGTCCATGTGGCACGAAACAACTCTGCCCGCGACGCAGCGTTCATTCCAATCGAAATACCCGACAGCCTGATTTCCGGATTACCCGAGTTGCCCGATGGCTGGAATCATTTTCCGTATCGATCGGAACCGCGTCAAATCGGCGACCGCTGGATTAAGCTGGGTTCCTCGCTGGCGATGCTTATTCCCTCGGCAATTCTGCCAGCCGAACGGAACATCTTAATTAACCCCGGACACCCCGATTTCGGTCAGATCCGCATCGGGGAACCGGAACCGCACGCCTTTGACCGGCGCCTGTTCCGGTTGCGGTGATGTCGCGGTAATTACGCCGCGTCGATCATTTTCTGCAGATCGGCTTTACCCACCGCGCCGACCTTGGAACCGACGACCTGCCCGCCCTTAAACATCAGAATGGTGGGGATTCCACGCACCTGATAGCGCATGGCGGTCTGTCCGTTCTCATCCACGTTGAGTTTGCCGATCTTGGCTTTGCCCTGGTATTCATCCGCCAGTTGATCGATGATCGGCGTCATCTGCCGGCAGGGGCCGCACCATGTGGCCCAAAAGTCCACCAGCACAGGCGTCTCCGACTGCAGGACTTCAGTGTCCCAGGCGGCGTCAGTAAAGTTTAGAGTGTTTGCTCCAGCCATTTTCAATTCCTCGTTCAGAAGTTTAGATCGTCCAGCCGCCCAAAAGATTCAGCCAGGTCCTACAACCGCTGGTAAAGCTCTGAATACGCTCGCGCCGACGGTGCCCAGGAGAAATCCCTGTTCATTCCGCGAACCATCCGCGCCGACCACGCTCCACGATCTTCCCACGCGTCGCAGGCTTCCCGGATTGCCGCCAGGAACGAACTCCCATTGTAGTCGGCGAACTTAAATCCGGTGGCTTCGTCGATGGTGTCATCTAATCCGCCGGTCGCGCGCACCACCGGTACCGTGCCGTACTTGAGGCTATAGATCTGATTCAGGCCGCAAGGCTCATACTGGCTCGGCATCAGGAAGATGTCGCTGCCAGCTTCGATCCGATGCGCCAGCGAATCGTTGAACCCCAGCTTCAGAGCTACCTTATCCGGGAAATCCTGACGGAGTTGGCGGAAGAGTTCCTCATAGCGAGCTTCGCCATTGCCCAGCGCAACCAGACACACGTCCCGCTCAAAAACCTGGGGCGCCACCTCGCCGATGAGGTCGAATCCTTTTTGCGTGGCGAAGCGGGAAACGATACCCAGCAGCGGGCGGTCGATCATGCGATCCGGCAACCCCACCTCGGCCAGCAGCGCACGCTTACATTCGTGCTTGCCCGCGAGGTTTGCGGATGAATACCCTGCCGGCAGGTAAGGATCAGCCTCCGGGTTCCAGCGAGTATAATCGACGCCATTCAGGATTCCGCTCAACACGCCGCTTCGCTCCCGCAGCAGCCCATCCAGGCCAAAGCCGTACTCCGGCGTTTGGATTTCCTGAGCGTACTTTCGGCTCACCGTATTGATAGCGTCAGAAAAGACAATACCTGCCTTCAGGAAGTTGATCTGACCCCAGAACTCGAGCTGCGAGGGATTGTTGAGATGCTGCCCCAGACCCGTCTCCGCCAGTCTGGATTCGGGGAAGAGTCCCTGATAGCCGAGATTGTGGATGGTCAGCAGCGTTTTCGCCGCCGCGAAATCCGGGTCGCCCCCCAACGTGTCCCGCAGGAAAGCGGGCAGTAGACCGGCCTGCCAGTCGTGGCAATGAAACACGTTGGCGTGGAACAAGTGGCGGGATATCTCGAGCGCCGACCGCGCCAGAACGGCGAACCGCACGTGGTTGTCCGGGTAATCGCCATTCGAATCGCCGTAGAGTCCGTCTCTGCCGTATAGGGCGTCATTTTCCACGAAGTAGTGTGTCACGGAGCCAGCCGGCAATTCACCGCTCATGGCCCAGACGGCGACCTCGGTCTGCCCGTGACCGAGCGGGATACCCATGCGGTCGATAACCCGGGTGGCAGGAGCGTCGGCTGCCTGCATATAACGGGGAACGACCACGGCAACGTGATAACCCAGCACTGCGAGCGCGTTTGGCAGCGCACCGAGCACATCCGCCAGCCCCCCGCTCTTAGCCCAGGGGCTGACTTCGGACGACACCATCATGACTCGTTCGCGCAACATACCCATGTGTAACTTAATGGTAGACTTGAGAGCATCCAGGGTGGAAGTGTTTTTGAAGCGTATTGCCCTTTTTTTTACTCGCGCAGGACGTAAACTGACTCCGTTTCAGGTGTCGTCGAGTTGTGCTCCGGTGTGCGGAGGAGTGAGAACGGCGATTCTGTTGCTCGCGGTCCTGGTTTTAGTCGCCCCCTTGCGGCTGCGCGCCGAAACCCTTGAGCTTGAATCGGACCAGACGCTATTCTGCGTCATGGCCGCCATTAACGCCGCCGGATATGACGAGGGCGCGGATCTACCCGACAATAACCCCCTCCGGAAGCAGGTCCGGGATTATCTGGCGTCGCAACAGATCAGCGTGCTTCCCGCGCTGAAACTGTACTATCGCCACCACATGCAGAAAACCGGCGTGCAGGACCTGTCGCAGTACATCTCGTTCGCCCTGTCTGCCAACGGAGCGCCCGATTTCGCCTGGAAAGTGCGCGACGTGGATATTCCGCCGGACGCGATGGCTCTCGACGACTTCCGGTCATTGCTGATCGATTTCTACCACCAGGCCAACCTCGAGGAGCTCTGGAAAAAGGTCCGTCCGGCCTATGAAAAGGAGATTGTTCGGTACGGCGCACCGATCCGGAATCTGACGGGAGCGGTGGACGCCTATTTGCGGGCTTCCGTAACTGACTACCCATCACGGCACTTTCGGGCAGTCGTCGAGTTGCTGATGGCGCCGCAACTGGTCCAGACCAGAAACTACGGCGACGATACTTATGTGATCATTTCGCCTGCTGCGCAGCCTCTGCTGTACGATATCCGCCACGCCTATCTGTTTTCCCTGATCGATCCCATTATGCTGTCGGACAGAGCCCCCCTCAAGCTGAAGCAGTCGTTGCTCGATCTGATGGGGAACGCCCCGCTGCCCGACGAATACAAGACCGATTTCGTGTTGTTGTGCAGCCAGAGCCTCACCAAAGCCGTGGAAGCCCGCCTGGATAAAGATACGAACGCGATCGACCGCGCGACCAGCCAGGGCTACATCATGACGCCGTTCTTTGCCGAGCAGCTTCCTGGATTTGAAAACCAACCCCAGAACATGCGGTTTTACGTGGAAACAATGATCAACGCGATCGACTTGAAAGCGGAGACCGTACGGCTTTCCGCGATAAAATTCGACGGCGCCCCGTTGGTCCGCAAAGCCAGGACGGTTGTAATACCCGGGCCGGAACTTTCCCCGGCGGGAAAGACACTCGAAAAGGCTGAAAGCCTTTATGTGGATCGCAATCTATCACCCGACAATCAGCAGAACGCGAAGGCGCTGTTCGGTAAGGCACTGGAGCAAAAAGGCGAACCCGCCGAGCATGCCCAGGCTTGGTATGGTCTGGCCCGTATCGCGCTTGTGGAGAACCACGCCGACGTCGCGATCGAAGGGTTTCAGAAGACGCTGGAATCGTCCCCGGACGATTTTACCCGCGGTTGGGGCAATGTTTATCTCGGGCGGCTTTACAAATCAAAACACGATTTCACGCAGGCAATGAAGTATTATCAGGACGCGCTGGCCGTCAACGGCGCATCGGACAAGGCGAAGCAAGCCGCGCGCAGCGAGTTACAGGAAATTTCTAAAAATCAGGAGAAACAAACACAATGAGGCGTATCGCCATTCTAGCCATCAGTCTTCTTGCCGCTCTGCCGGCGTTCAGCCAGACCGCAGCTCCGGCTGCCGCCCCGGCTCCGGCGGCAGCACCAGCCGGCGCCATCAAGGGACCCCACCCCAAAACGGCCGCCGAGAACGATGCGGTTATCGCTATGGGGAGGGCTCCGGACGCCGATGCCCAGATCAAGGCCGCCGAAGATCTGATCAAGACGTATCCGGATACGGACTACAAGGCCGTGGCGCTTTTAGTGGAAGCCCAGGCTTATAACGAAAAGAGGGATTACCCGAAGGCTATCGTCCTCGGTGAACAGTCGCTGACGGCGGACCCCAAGAACTACGCGACGCTTCTCCTGCTGGCGGATGTCTATGCACGGACCAGCAAGAGCACGGACTTCAATCTGAACGACGAGTTGGCGAAAGCCGACAAATATGCGAAGGATGCCCTCGCCGAGCTGGAGGTCGCCGAAAAGCCGAAAGCGGACCTTCCCGATGCCGACTGGACGACAATTAAGAACGGCCAGGAATCGCAGGCTTATCTGGCGCTGGGATTCTCCGCGGTACTTCACAAGAAGTTCGACGACGCAAAAGCCGATTTCCAGAAGACCATGGATCTTGCTCCCGACGCGTTGGAGATGCTGTACATTGAACGTGCTTACGCGGCCGCCAAGCGCTACGACGAAGCGATCGCCTGGGCAGATAAAGCGGCGGCGGTGCCGAACGCAGATCCCCGCCTGAAGCAGTACGCCGCGACCGACAAGGCCCACGACGAAACACTCAAGAAGCAGCAATCTCAATAACACCACGCGATAGCGCCAATAAATGAGAACTTTGCGCCGGTCCCGGGCTTTGACCCACAAACGATGACGCCGAATCTGGACGAGCTGGAACTGTCGCTCGGCTATGTGTTCCGGGACCGCGCCCTTCTTGATCGCGCATTAACGCATAGTTCCAGTGCGAATGAACTGCTGGCCTCCGGACTGCCACCTGAAGTCAGGCATCCGTCTGCGCCGGACAGCGTCGCTGCGGCTGCCGTTCCGGGCGATCCACGGCCGGACAGCGGCCGCGCCGACAACGAACGGCTTGAGTTCCTGGGCGATTCCATCCTCGGCTGGCTGGTGAGCGAGTGGCTGTTCGCGCGCTTCCCGGATTTCACGGAGGGCCAGCTCTCCCTCCTGAAAAACCATTTGGTCAGTGCCGCCCATCTTCTCGCCGCCGCCCATCGCCTTGACCTGGGCCGCCATCTCTACCTGGGCCGCGGTGAAGAGACCGCGGGTGGACGTTCCAAGCAACGCCTGCTGGTCAACGCATTCGAAGCCGTTCTGGCCGCGGTCTATCTGGATGGCGGAGTGGATGCGGCCCGCGCCGTGATCGTCCATCAGACGATTCCGACTGAAGAGGAACTTGCCAGTCTGGCTGGTGCGGGCCCCCCGCGGGATTTTCGCGCGGAACTGGACAGGCTCGCGCGCGACCGTGCGCTGCCGCGTCCCGAATATCAACTGGTGGGAGAAAACGGACCGGGCCATGCACGCATGTTCATGGTTGAAGTTCGCCTCGGCCGCGATCTGGCGGCAACTGCATCGGGGTCGTCAAAGAAAACTGCGTCGCATAACGCGGCCCGCCAGGTCTGCGAGCAACTCCGCGAAGGGTAACTCCGCGGCCATTCGTTCCCCCGATTGCTATACTCTAAATGCGCCGACAAACTTGCGGCGACAACCGGAATATTGCGCCCATCGGGGCCGCATATAAGTCCAGGACTTGATCAGCTTTTTGACAGGTACCAAGGCGATGCTGAACGACAACTTCTCCCTCACAATCCCTTCGTACCCGCCATCTCGCTCTTCTCGTGAGGTGTGTCACGTCTTCCACAGACTTTATTCGCGCTAAAACCGAGACGCGCAGGCTCTCCATGGTCACCTGTTACGACTATGCCTTCGCGCGGCTGCTTGCCAGATCTCCGATCGATGGAATTCTGGTTGGCGACAGCGCCGGGATGGTGATGCACGGATATCCGTCCACGCTCTCCGTCACCGTCGAACTCGTCCGGCTTCATACCGACGCCGTGGTCCGTGGATCCGGCGACAAGTTTGTCGTTGCCGACATGCCTTTTCTGTCTTTCCGGAAGGGTATCGGTCCGGCCCTGGAAGCGGCCCAGGCTCTGATGAGCGCCGGCGCGGGAGCGCTCAAGCTGGAGGGCGTTCGCGGACACGAAGACGTGATCCAAAGGATGGTCGAGAGCGGTATCCCGGTCATGGGCCATCTTGGAATGCAGCCTCAGTCGGTTCACACCTATGGCGGCTTCCGTGTCCAGGGTCAAAGCGAGAGCTCCGCCAGCGAGATCCTGCGCGATGCAAAGCTGCTGGAAGACCTGGGCGTCTTCTCCGTGGTCCTCGAATGCATTCCGGCCGTGCTTGCGGAAGAGATTACGCACACCCTGAAGATCCCGACCATCGGCATCGGCGCCGGTGCGGGCTGCGATGGTCAGATTCTGGTGTTGCAGGATCTGCTCGGGATGAATCCGGATTTTCGTCCGAAATTCGTTCGCCCGTTCTTCGATGGCGCGGGACGGGTACTTGACGCGATCTCGACCTATGACTCAGCAGTCAAGGACGGCACGTTTCCGGCACCCGGGGAGAGTTATTCATGATGCGGATTTCACAGACTCTGCCCGAGTGGCTCGAACGGCGTCCCGGTCTGGCCGGAACGATCGGCTTTGTCCCGACCATGGGAGCACTGCACGAGGGACACGCATCGCTTGTCCGGCGATGCCGCGATGAAAGCGATGTGGTGGTGGTCAGCATCTTCGTCAATCCCACGCAATTCAACGATCCGAAGGATCTCGCCGCTTATCCCAGGACTCTCGAAACCGATCTTGCCCTGCTTCGGGGCCTCAGAACGGATGAGGTGATCGTCCCCTCCGCGGCCGACCTGTATCCGCACGGATATCGCTTCCGCGTGGAAGCGGGCGGCTCGACGAACCTGATGGAAGGTGCGCACAGACCGGGATTTTTCGAAGGAGTCATGACAGTCGTGCTGAAGCTTCTCAATCTCGTGCGCGCGGACCGCGCCTACTTCGGCGAGAAGGACTATCAGCAACTCCGGATCCTGACCGAAATGGCGGAGGAGTTTTTCATCCCGACGGAAATCGTCGCCTGCCCCACAATCAGAGAGGAGTCGGGCCTGGCGGAGAGTTCCCGCAACGTCAGACTCTCGGCAGCCGCGAGAGAACGGGCCGCTCTTCTGGCGCGTACACTGAACGGCGCTCCCACCTCCGCCGATGCGAAATCGATCCTGGAATCGGAGGGTTTTACCGTGGACTACGTTGAAGAACACTGGGGGCGGCGGTTGGCGGCCGTCTTTCTGGATGGCGTTCGCCTGATCGATAATGTGCCGCTTCCCTCAAAGGAGGATATCCATGCTTCTCTGTCTTGATGTAGGAAACAGCCAGATCTTTGGCGGCGTTTATGACGGCGCCCGGCTGAAGATGACATTTCGCCGTACCTCCGGCGTACGCGCCGCTTCCGACGAGTACGGCACTTTCTTCCGCGCCGTTCTGCGGGAAAACGACATCGATCCGAAGACGCTCCATATGGCGGCCATCTGCTCCGTGGTGCCCGATGTTCTGCATTCGCTGCGGAACTGTTTTGTGAAGTACTTCGGCTTCGAGCCGTTTGTCCTGCAGCCTGGCGTGAAGACTGGCCTCAAGCTGCGCTACCGCAATCCGTCCGAAGTCGGCGCCGATAAGATTGCAAACGCCGTGGGCGCGCTCGTCCGGTATCCAGGGCGAAATCTGGTCATCGTGGATTTTGGTACCGCGACGACGCTCTGCGCCGTCACCAGAGATCGCGAATATCTCGGCGGAATCATTACGCCGGGCATGTACATTTCCATGTCGGCGCTGGAATCGAAGACGGCGCGGCTGCCTGCCGTTGAGATTCTCAAACCATCGGAAGTTCTCGGAAGATCGACTGTCGAGAGCATTCAGTCGGGCCTCTATTACGGCACGCTTGCGACCGTGCAGACGCTTTCGAAGCTCGTCACGAAAGCGCACTTTGCCGGTGGGAGCGAAAACACTCCCGTCATCGTTGGAACGGGAGGCTTCGGAAGACTGTTCGAAGCCGAAGGCTTGTTCGATGCGTTCATCCCGGAGCTTCCACTGATCGGGCTGCGCCGCGCGGCGGAACTTGCGGCGCCGGAGGTGAAAGCCGTATGACACTGAAGATGCTCAAGGCAAAGATTCACCGCGCGACGGTAACGCAGGCCGATCTCAACTACGAAGGCAGTATCTCGATCGACGCCGCGTTGATGAAGGCGGCGGGCATGCTGACTTGTGAAGCGGTCAACATCTGGAACGTCAGCAACGGCGAACGCTTTGAAACCTATATCATTCCCGCGGAAGAAAACTCGGGGGAGATCGGTCTGAACGGTGCAGCTGCGCGGCGAGTGCAGACCGGCGATCTTCTGATTCTGGCGACGTTCTGCCATGTGGATGCAGAAGAGGCGGCGAAGCACCAGCCAACGGTCGTCTTTGTCGATTCGCGCAACCGGGTGGTCACGCCAGTTCCGTCTTCTTCGTCTCCGGCAGCGTGAATATCAGCACGGCCCCGAGCGCAAAGAACGCCGAATTCAAACCCAGCGAGGTTCCGATCCCGTAGTGGTCGGCAAGATAGCCGACGGTCCAGGGCGCCAGCGCGCTGCATCCGCGGCCGATGTTGTAGACGAAGCCGAGACCCGCTCCGCGCACGCGCGTGGGATAGAGTTCCGATAACATCGCGCCAAACAGACTAAAGAAGCCCGTTCCGAAAAATCCAATCGCAGGGCCAAGCAGCAACAGAGTCCGCGCATCCCGAGCCGCGCCGTAAACCGGAGTCAGTATCGCGGCGGCGAGCACGTAACAGACGAATGCGGGTCTGCGCCCCAGCTTATCGGCCAGCCAGCCGAACGCCACGTAACCCGCGAAGGCGCCCAGTTGCATCGGGATAATGAAACCGCTGGTCTGAACGATGGTGAGGCCCGCGCCGCCCCTCGCGACCGACGCCGAGAGGAACCCCGGAATCCAGGTGAAGAGTCCCCAGTAGGCAAAGAGGACGCAGGTGGCCAGTAGCGACGCCAGAATGGTGCGGCGGCGCAGTACGCCCTGAAAGATCTCCTTCAATCCGCTTTGTGTGGATGGATCGCGACGCCATATCGCGGGCTCTTCCACATGGCGGCGTATCAACAACACCAGCAGCGCGGGAAACAGGCCGGCAAGAAAGAGCACCCGCCATCCCCATCGCGGCAGAATCAGCGCCGTCATTCCGGCGGCGAGCATGTAGCCGAGCGCCCATCCCGATTGCATGATGCCGACTGCCTTCGCGCGATGTTCCGCAGGCCATGTCTCGGCGACCAGCACGGCTCCGGTGGACCATTCCGCGCCGAGGCCAATACCGATGAGCGCGCGCCAGAACATCAGCGACGCCAGATTCCAGCTCAACGCCGTTCCCGCGGATGCCACGCTGAAAATCAAAATCGACCAGAGCAGGGCGCGCGCACGTCCGATGCGGTCCGAGAGCACGCCGAACACGATGCCGCCACCCGCTGAGAATGCCAGCGTGAATGAACTGACCAGGCCAGCCTGCGCCGCGCTCAGATGAAACTCGGCGCGCAACACGTTGATGGTGAAGACGAACAGCAGGACGTCCATCGCGTCCAGCATGTAGCCGGCCTGCGCGGCGAACAGAGCGATCCACTGCGGGCGGGTGATGGAACTGAGCTTCACAGGATGTCGGTCGATTATAGCGCCGCGCGGGCCAGTGCAGAAAAAAACATGGGAAAACCGGGCATTTTCGCGTGTTTTCGCTTTACTTCGTTCGCGAGGTCCCGTATCATGATAATCGACGCGTGAACATCGGGTTGCTTCGGAGGCCTGTAAAATAAGGGCTTCAGAACGTTATCCGGGGTTTTCCAAACTAACACATCGGGAGGTTGAATGGCAACAACAAAGAGAATGACGCAGACCCAGCTGGTTCGCTCGCTGGCGGAAGCGGGTGAGTTAACCAACAAGCAGGCTCGCGGAGTGCTGGATAGCCTGTCCAGCCTGGCGATCAGCGAAGTGAAGAAGAACGGTCTCTTCGTGCTGCCCGGTATTGGCCGGCTCGTGCGCGTGGATCGCAAGGCTCGCATGGGACGCAATCCGGCTACCGGAGAATCGATCAAGATTGCAGCCAAGAAGGTCGTGAAGTTCCGCGTTGCGAAGTCGGCAAAAGACGCGATCGTTCCACCCAAGGTTAAGAAGTAGTAGTTCGCCCTGCAAGAAAACTTAAAACCCCGTAAACGACCAGACGTCGTTTGCGGGGTTTTGTTTTTTACGCCGAACTTTTTTGTTGAGCCGATGCCGCCAATCTTGCCGGCGGACGCACACACGGACGCGGTGCGATCTCGATAAGAAGCTTATTCCTGCTTCTTGGGCTCTGCCGCTGGTGGTGCCGGTGCCGCAGCAGCCGGGGCACTGTCTTCCTTCACGGCCTCTTTAAAGCTCTTGATGCCTTCACCCAGACCCTTGGCAAGTTCCGGAAGTTTCTTGCCGCCAAAAAGCAGCACGGCAATCCCGAGCACAACCAGGATATCGGGTCCGGAAAAGATGTTGGCGGTCTGAAAGTTTTGTGGAATCTGCATGACGCCTACCTCAGATCCCATTGTACAGCACCGCACAGGCTAATTCAGCGCGTTTGGCAAGCCACACCCGCACCCCTTCTAAAATGAAATCATGTCGCTCACTATCTCCGGCCGCACCTTCCGCTCCCGCCTCCTCATCGGTACGGGAAAATACCGGAGCTTTCAGGAAATGGCGCACTGTCATGCCGCCTCGGGGGCGGAGGTGGTCACCGTCGCGGTCCGGCGCGTCAACCTCACCGACCGTACGAAAGAATCCCTGCTCGACTACATCGATCGCGAGAAGATGTTCATTCTTCCCAACACTGCTGGCTGCTACACGGCCGACGATGCCATCCGAACCGCGCGCCTCGGCCGCGAGGTCGGTCTCTCTAACTGGGTCAAGCTCGAAGTCATCGGCGACGAGCAGACTCTTTTCCCCGATAACGCCGGTCTCCTCGAAGCCACCCGCGTGCTGGCGAAAGAGGGCTTCGTCGTGCTGCCCTATACGAACGACGATCTGGTAAACGCGCTCCGGCTGATCGACGCCGGCGCGGCGGCTGTGATGCCGCTCGCCGCGCCCATCGGTTCCGGCCTCGGCATTCAGAACCTCACGAACCTGCGAATTCTTCGCGAAAGGATCACGGAGGTTCCGCTGATCGTCGATGCCGGGGTGGGTACCGCCTCCGACGCGGCCCTCGCCATGGAGATCGGGGCGGATGGTGTGCTCATGAACACCGCAATCGCCGCGGCCGATGACGCGGAGAAGATGGCGCTCGCGATGAAACTCGGCGTCGAGGCCGGTCGTCTTGCATTCGAAGCAGGCCGTATGGAGAAGAAGCTCTATGCGACCGCGTCAAGTCCTCTGGCTGGCGTGATCGGTCGGTAACCGCATGTACTGGGGTGGTGAGGAGACTGGTGGCGGCGCGCAGACTCGAACTGCGGACCTACGGATTATGAGACCGTCGCTCTAACCACCTGAGCTACGCCGCCGGAAAACAACAGTTTAGCATTTGCCCGCCGCAGGGCGCGAAAGCGCAACAAAAGAGAGCGACAGCGAAAACCCTCCCGGTTCTTCGCTGTCGCTCCCATCGACCGAACCGAATTGCAGGCTGCCGCTTACAGTGTCCCCAGAAACGCAATCAGATCCGTGCGTTCCTGCGCCGTCAACCCGATCGCAAAGCGCGTATTGTAGAAGTCCACCGCGTCGCCGAGGTTAGCGGCCGACCCGTTGTGAAAATAAGGCGCACGGGCCGCGAGTCCGCGCAGCACGGGACCTTTGAACTTGCCGATATCCGCCCACTTCCCCGTGATCAGAGAACGGCCCGGATCGGTCGTCGTCACGGTCTGCCCGGTCGCGATATTCTGCAGCGTGACCACCGGAAGATAACTTACTCCCAGCGAGTTCGTGGTGTCGGCGACGCCGATGTTAATCGGCAGACCAACGGAATGGTTGCCGGCATTCGGGGTGGAATGACAGGTGCCGCAGGTTCCCGCAATCACGGGCACGTTCAGCGTATCGTTCAGCCCGGCAACCCCGGTGATGCTGATGGGTTTGGTGTTGAACACCACTTCACCGCGGCTGACGCTGGCCCGCGCGGAGGCTCCAAATCCGGGCGTGTTCGCCCAGCTTTGGAACAGCGAAAAAATCTGCGAAGTGAATGGCGCGCCCGTCGGATTCCCGCCCAGCGGATCGTTGATCCCGACAAAGAACGGTTGGGTTGCGATGGGTACCGGACCACCGGTTGCGCCGAACGCGTTCAGCGCGCCAGCCGAGAAGTCCAGTTCCTGCGCGGTATAGAGACTTGTTTCGAATGCCACAATCTGCTGTTGCAGTTGCGCTGAGAGCGGCGTGGCGCCCTGTGCGTGAGTGGCTACCGCATCCAGCGCCTGATGCGCGAGATCGGCTTGCAGGGCGGCATTACCCGTGGCGACGGTAATTGGCGTCCCGTTCGGGGCCGTCGATTCGCGGCTATCCCACATCACGCCCGTCAGGAATTTCAGATTCGTGCTGGGCAGCGGCCGCCGGTAGGTGGAGATCGTCGAGGTGCTGCTGCAGCCGTAGGGGTTATGTACCGCAACCACTTTATATTCCGCGCCCGCAGGTACCGCGAGGGCGATGCGGATCAGGCCACGGCTGGTCAGCAGACTGTATGCCTGCGCCCGTCCGCTCAGGGTTGAGGTGTCGATATTCTGATCGCAGTTGGAGCCGTCTACGGTCCGGAATATGGGGTCGGTGCCTCCCGTGAGGGCGAAGAGCAATTGCGTTCCAACCGCGGAAATCGTCCACGCCTGGTCCGCTTTGTGGCACGAATTGCAAGTGCGGCCGTTCGTTCCCAGACTTTGGAAGAAGGGTCCGCTGGTATTGATTTGACCGTTACCCGTGGTGCTGTGTGTTGCGGAAACTCCGTTGGAGTTCAGAAAGGGAAACAGGTCGGGGATGTTTAGCTGCGCTTCAACAGTTACAGCGGTCGAAGCGGCGAGAACGATGAGCAGGAGAGCTGTGCGGCGTTTTTCGAACAAGGAAATATTTCGCATGTCAGCACAGTGGTACTAGTACTCACTTTGTTTCAGTTAATTTATTGATTGGCCGTTGGTTAGCTTGTGGTATGTTCACCGATGGAGGCGCCCGCGAGCCGTTCGTCTGAGTTATTCGTGAGAAGAAGGCGACTGCGCGGCACTACTATGGCCATCACCGATTCTCAGCTATATCTCGCGGTGGGCCTGCCTGTATTCGCGGTTTTAATGAACATTATCGCGGGCATAGTCCAGCACAGCTCTGTCATGGCGCGGTTTACGAGCATCGATAGCCGCTTCACAAGTATCGATAACCGGCTTGCGAGCATGGATGCCCGGTTCGATACGCTCACCGGCAAAGTCGTCGAGATTGATAACTGCCTGACCCGCCTCGAAGCGATCCTCGAACGGCATTAGCCTCCCGGCCCCCGTCCCTCCCCGTGCGACACTTGAGTCTGGCAGGCGCCGGATGGATAGCCGCTCACGCAAGTGAGAGGAAAGTCCGGTCTCCACAGGGCAACGTGCCGGCTAACGGCCGGGGGGGATCTCTCAAAGGGATCTTTACGGAAAGTACCACAGAAAATATACCGCCTGGTTCTCTTCGGGGAATCCGGTAAGGGCGAAAAGGTGCGGTAAGAGCGCACCGCGGGCGGAGTAATTCGTCTGGCAGGGTAAACCCCACGCGGAGCAAGACCAAATAGGGGAGGAGGAGCAGCCCGCTCCGTTATACTTCCGGGTAGGTCGCTACTGTTTGGCGCGCAGGCGCACAAGCGATGAGCCACGCAGTAATGTGTGGCCTGGATGAATGGCTATCGCCCGCAAGGGTACAGAAACCGGCTTATAATCCGGCGTCTGCCAAAATATTGAGATTATGCCCGTACCGGCTCTCCTGATATCCCGCTTTGGCATCGGCCGCAGCGAGCGGTTCCTGATGTTCGCGTTGGTTGTCGGCCTCGTCGTTTTTCTCCTGTCGAAGCGCGAACGATGAATCCGGGACTCGGGCGGCCCCGTCCGCAAGGGGCTGCCATGAATTTCATACGGGTTGCGCGCCCGTTATTCAAAAAGCAAAGACCTGTGAAGCATGGAATCCGAACACTTTTAGGCGAGGGAGAGAACGCTTCGTGCTGCGCGGACAAATGGCCGCGGCTGATCAAAGTAGAGCACGGGGGTTGCGGGCTGGATATGGATGTTGTTGATTCGATTCAGAAAATAGTTGTGACTGAAGTCTGGCTCGCCTCTGTTTTGTCTTTACGGGGATCGTTGAGTGTCGGAGGATAGAAGACGGCTTGGCGGCGAAACGCGCTGTCCTGCGTGGCGTAGTATAAAAACGTGGCAGGCGCGAACGGGAACGGCAAGAAGAGAGATATCGACGAGCGGCTGGATATTCGGCACAGCCAGTTGCGCGAACGTGTTCGAGGTCAAGCATGAGATCGCTGTCGATGAAGCGGCAGAATAATAGGGCTCATGTGGGACGAGGAAGATGACAGCGGTCCCTTGTCATGCCGCAGTTTGCAGAGGTCGTGCCCGCTTGATTCGTTCGCACTCGCGAGGCGAGTGCATGGCCTCCCAGAGATCGCTCCGACGCTGAACATTGAGCCAGAAATCGGGGCTGTTGCCGAACACCCGCGCGAGGATGAGCGCGGTGGGCGCGGTGACGTTGCGGCGGTTGTTGCACAGTTCATTCACGTGTTTGCGTTGTACGCCCATCGCGTCGGCTAATGCGGCCTGCGTCAGGCCCAACGGCCGCATGAATTCTTCGATCAATATTTCGCCGACGCTCGCGGGCTTACGCTTCGTAGTCAACATAGTTCACCTCACAGATAGCTATGGTCGTCCAGATAGATGTCTTTTGCTTCGCCCCGGGCGCCATCCCAATGAAAGACGAGGCGCCATTGTTTATTGACGCGGATCGAATGCAGGGCGCTGAGATTGCCGCGTAATTTCTCGAAATGATTGCTCGGCGGTACACGTAAATCCTGATCAGTCGTCGCGTCGTCGATCATCTGAATTTTGCGGAATAGGCGAGTTTCCAGATCGGGCGGGATCTGTCTGGGCCGACGATCTTTGATAAAGAAATCGCGGAGCCGGTCGTCCCGAAAGCTTACGATCATTCTGCGATCCTGTTATGTAATACTATACCACTCTATGGGACAGTGTTTTAGCTGAGCTGCCTTCATATTCGATGAACGATTTCATATTCACAAAAGCATGACGTTGGGGGCTTGGGCGTTTCAGGCTTGAGAATCGCAAACATCAGAAGCGTTAGAGCAAAAATGCTCAGTGCGACTACCGTATTCCGGACCCCTCTGATGGCGTTCTCCAATGGGACAAAGCGCCAGGTATTGGTCAACGAGTGCCAGCGGTAGTAGTCGAGGTACGCCAGTGTTTGAGCGCGATAAAAATCGGCGGTGTTATCGCTCTTAGCCCAGCGCGTCAAATCGGACGATCCCGCGGCAAGGGCACCAATTCCCCCGATTGCATTTGAGATGTTGGCTATTACGACTATTACCTGCACCACTACATATAGAGTTATAGAGCCGCAGACTATCATCAGCGGTTTGCCGATGACGGTGGTTGTAGTGAGCAAAGTTGCCGCAAACGTCAAAACGAAACCAAACAAGGAGAGGGAAGCAAACAAGCCTTGAGCTCGAGCCGTTATTGACGCCTGCCGTTCATCTTCGCCTTTCAGCTTTGCAATCGCGATGTCACGCAGCTCCTTCAGTACGGCTACGTCCGTTGCTTTCCCAACGGCAATTGCTAGAGCATCTATGTTCTTTTGTCGATCTGGATCGCTCAGCTCTTGTTTGGCATGTTCTTCTGGCGTCACTTCCCGTTGCCAAGGGAACAACTGAGACCAGATCGCCCCCCCATCAGTTGGACGGACATGCCCGCCTCATCAATTCGTCCGCAATCGCACGTCCTACCGGAAGGCCAATTGTTACCTCCAGCCATCCCCATTGACCCGCCGGATTCGTCTCAATGAAAATGAACTCGCCCGTTGCGGTCTCTATCAAATCATGAGCACCGTAGACGATCCCACTCAGGATAGAGAGTGCCGCTAATCTGTCTGTCACATCCTTGGGGGCGGCAGCGGCCTCGAACGCACTCGATGCTCTTGGTTCGCATCGCCAATCGACCGCATCACCAGTCTTGAATTTCATTCGTGCCGCGAATACCTGACGACCCACAGACGTTATGCGCCAGTCGAAGTGTTTGGCAATATTCTCCTGAAAGAGTGATGGGCAGTAGTCGAGGCCTTTCAACTCTGGATTGGCTGGCACCTCAGAAGTATGGGCGAACGACTCGCTTTCACTAGAGTATGAAGTTCGGCCGAAGGATATCGCCTTCGTCACGGCACGCGGATGGCTGGATAGGAATTCTCGAGCTACAGCCGCGTCTTGGGTCACCAGCGTCTCCGGAACTCTGAATCCCGCCTCTCTTGCCTTGCGCGCCTGCAGCAGCCGATTACCGGAAATCCGGTCAGCATAGGAGGGGTTGATTTGCAAATTGGATGGAATAGCCTCCAGAAAGCTATCCATTATCGTGGCCAGTTCCCGCCGCACAAAGTCAAGATGTTCAGGAGCAATGAGGGAAAAAGATTTTGGAAGTGCGAATCTGCGAACCCATACAGCGGAGACGTCGGAGGCACGTATCTTCCGACCGGCAATATTCAGTTCGGCTTCAGAAGCGAAGCCGAAGGAGCACTCTGACGTGCCTAACGCGTCGGTATCGAGTCTAACGTAGTCCTGATGCTCGGCTTGGAGGTGCCGAATCACCAAATCAGCTGAGAGGTCCGCACTATGAGTTACGATAAGGATCAACTAGCCTCCGCAGATTCAACTCAAGCTAGCACGTACTAAGTCTGGATCCGGTCCATCCCCAGTCTTCGTACACATGCTAGCCATAGCGAAAGCCCAATCCCACTGAAAATCGACGCGCACAAGATCGGGATCTGGACTATCTCCACCGCTTTCAGTGACCAGGGTCGCCGTTGAGGCCGCGATTAGACTCTGGGAGCCTGCCGTCAAAATTTCCTCTATGAATGCCGTTGAGGAACGAAGGCGTCGGAGCAAACCTGTCGCGGCATCGAGTTCTAGCTCTGGCATTTTCGGATTTAAACTCGGCGATTCTGAGAATTCTGCCAAGAAAGGGCGGCTGACTGAGGGCATGAGCATTTCCTCCAAGGGAAGTTTCCGTTCGCGTTATCAGCTCTTCATTATAAGGATCAGTGATTTGACGCATCGTGCAGGGCCTCAATTAGTTCGGTTCAGTTCCCTTGTCAATTCACAAGATCCGCGGACGTTAGTCATCCTGCGTGAAACTAGTGCCCGCCGCCCAGAGGCTCCCGTTGTCTTGCAGGAACGTCCGGGCCACGTGCTTTCTTCGTGGTCCTTCTTTTAGCTGCAGCCGCTGGTGCCGCCGCAGTTTTCGCACTTGTAGCAGCTGCCGTTGCGGGTCATCATGCCGCCGCATTCAGCGCAGAGCGGGGCGTCCGAAGTTACCGCTGCCTGAAAAGGCAGCGATTCCTGCGGGTTTTCCTCGGTCTTGCGTAATGCCGGCGTTGTGCCTGCTTCCGTGACCGCGTATTCCGGTCCGAGGAATTTCAGTCCCATCCAGCGGAAGATGTAATCCGGAATCGACTTGGCGAACGGGATCTGCTGGTTGCCCGTCCAGCCCATCGGCTCGAATCTGACGTGCCCGAACTTCGCGACGAGGAACTTCAGCGGCACGCCGTATTGCAGGCAGTAGCTGATCGACGTCGCAAAGCTATCCATGATGCCGGCGATTGTCGAGCCTTCTTTCGCCATACGGATGAAAAGCTCGCCAGGCGTTCCGTCGGGGTAGAGACCTACCGTGACGTAACCTTCGTGGCCGGAGATGGAGAACTTGTGCGTGATCGAAGCACGATCGTCTTCCAGCTTGCGACGCACCGGGCGGTACACGATCCTTTCGACAATCGCCTGCGCTTCTTTCGGATTGGTCAGCGTAGAAACGGACGCCTTCTTTTCGCCCTTCGCATTTCCGGAACTGAGCGGCTGCGATTTCTTCGAATTGTCACGATAAATCGCGACAGCCTTCAGGCCCAGACGCCAGCTTTCGATGTAGGCTTCCATCACATCGTCCACCGTACACTCTTCGGGCATGTTGATGGTCTTCGAGATGGCGCCGGAGGTGAACGGTTGCACCGCGCCCATCATCTTGAGATGCCCCGTGTAGTGAATGGTACGAACACCGTTGGCCGGGCGGAAGCTGCAATCGAACACCGGAAGATGCTCGGGCCTCAGGCCGGGCGCGCCTTCGATGGTGCCGGTGGAATCGATATGGCTGACGATGATCTCGACCTGCTCCGGCGAATAACCGAGCTTGACGAGCGATTGCGGCACGGTCTGGTTGACGATCTTGATCATGCCGCCGCCGACCAGCTTCTTGTATTTCACAAGCGCGAGATCGGGCTCAATGCCGGTGGTGTCGCAATCCATCATGAAGCCGATGGTGCCGGTGGGCGCGATGACGGAAACCTGGCCGTTGCGATAGCCGTGCTCGCGACCTGCATCGTACGCTTCTTCCCAGACGTCCTTCGCGCCCTGGAACATGTCGGACGGAATGTTGCGGTGGTTGATGTCACGCACGCAGTCGCGATGCATGCGGATCACTTCGAGGAACGGCTCGGCATTCTTCTCGTAGCCGGGGAACGGGCCGGTCGTGGCGGCGATGCGGGCGCTGGTGAGATAGGCCTGGCCGCTCATGAGGGCGCTGATGGCTCCGGCGTGGTCGCGGCCGCGATCGCTGTCATACGGGATGCCGAACGACATCAGCAGCGCGCCGAGGTTGGCGAAGCCGAGGCCGAGTGGACGATAGTCATGCGAGTTCTGAGCGATCTTTTCCGTCGGATAGGCGGCGTTATCGACCAGGATTTCCTGCGCGACGATGAGCGTGTCGACGCCGCGGCGGAAGGCTTCCACATCGAACTGGCCGTTAGGCCCGACGAACTTCATCAGGTTGAGCGATGAGAGGTTGCAGGCGGAATCGTCCAGGAACATGTATTCCGAGCAGGGATTCGACGCGTTGATGCGCGAGGTGTTTTTGCAGGGATGCCAGCGATTGATGGTGGTATCGAACTGCATGCCGGGGTCGCCGCACTGCCACGTGGCTTCGGCGATGTCGCGCATGAGTTCGCGGGCCATCAGGCGATCTTTCTTTTCACCGCTGCCGACGGACTTGGTCCACCATTCTTTGTCCTCGACGACGGCCTGCATGAATTCGTCGGTGGCGCGGACGGAGTTGTTGGCGTTCTGGAAGAAGATGGAGCTGTAGGCTTCGCCATCGAGAGAAGCGTCGTAGCCGGCTTCGATGAGGGTGTGCGCCTTCTTCTCTTCTTTGGCTTTGCACCAGACGAAGTTTTTGATATCGGGGTGCTCGGCGTTGAGGATGACCATTTTCGCCGCGCGGCGGGTTTTGCCGCCGGATTTGATGACGCCGGCGAAGGCGTCGAAGCCCTTCATGAAGGAGAGCGGGCCACTGGCGCGGCCGCCGCTCGAGAGGAGTCCATTCTCTTCCCGCAGCGCGGAGAGATTGGTGCCGGTGCCGGAGCCCCACTTGAAGAGCATGCCTTCGGTTTTGGCGAGATCGAGAATGGCTTCCAGGGAATCCTTCACCGAGACGATGAAGCAGGCGGAGCACTGCGGCTTGGCCTGATTGGTGAGCTTTGTGATGCGATCTTCGGCGGCATCGTGGAAGTAGCCGTAGCCGCGCGATTCCTTCACGCCGACGTTGAACCAGACCGGCGAATTGAAAGCCGCGTGCTGGTGGAGCATCATATGGGCGAGTTCGCTGCGGAAATTTTCGCCATCCTGCCGGGAAGCGAAGTAGCCGTCTTTCAGGCCCCAATCGGCAATGGTGTCGACAACGCGATGCACCAGTTCGGCGACGCTGCGTTCGCGCTCAGGGGAACCCAGTTTACCGTGGAAATATTTACTGGCCACGATGTTGGTCGCGGTTTGCGACCAGTCCGCGGGGACTTCAATGTCGCGCTGCTCAAAGAGAACGGCGCCTTTATCGTTGCCGATGGTGGCGGTGCGGGTTTCCCACTGCACCTCATCATAGGGCGTTTTGCCGTCTTCGAGACGGGCGGTAAAATAGCGTTCAAATTCGATACCCGCGCGCGTGGGCACGGGAAGTTCTTTCGTAGCCACTTCTTTTATTTTGACACTTGCGACGGCAGCCATACTGGATTCCCCTTCCAATTCATCGCGGGTGTGCGAGTCAGGTCTCGCGCAACAGATTTTCTTACCGCGACAGTAGCAATCATGCCCCAAGATGTAGTGTGGGTCAAGGGTTTTGTAACCATAAATTGTGTTTTGGTTACCTATTTGCAAACTACAGTTGTGTTTGGGCATGATAGAGGACATGCTGCAAAAAATGGGTTTCGTGGTGCTCCTGCTCACGGCAGGTTTCCTGGTGGGCTGCGGGACGAGCACGCTCGGTCCGGGTGGCAGCAAAGAGCAGACACGGACAGGCGTTTCGGGCAATGGGTACCCGGGTGCCGCGGCCAGCAACGATGCGCAGTCGCCGGCGCTGAGCAGCTCGACGGAGACGAAATACGCGACGCCGGAAGTGATCGCGAAGGATAGCAGCGAGTTGCCGGCTTCCGCGCCTGAGACAACGGCTACACCGGCCAGTCCGGCCAAATAGCTGGGGCCGCGCGCCGTGGTTTGACCCTCCAGACCCCACATTCTTTGACCAGTGAGTCTTTGTGGGGCAGGCAGTTTTGCCTGCCCGGGGACTCGGCTATCGTTGCGTTCCCGACAACCTTCCAAACCTGAGAATCACAGCGAGTCTCAACAGGCCCCGCCGCAGTGCCCGGAGAAATCGCCGGTGTCGCAGCGCCCCGGTTGAGAGTGTGGATTCACACTTTCGCTGAATGACGGCAAGTAAAAATTGCTTTAAAATACTGATTTATGTCCAACAACAATTTGCTTTCCGCCGCCCTTGTGGCGGCAGTCGCAGTGGCTGGCCTGGCGCCCATCGCACACGCCGATTCGATCCAGGGCACGACGGTCGTCGCGACATCATCCTTCGATGGCGGAGCAGGCCAGACATTCACTTTCACCGACCTGGCGGCCGGTGCCACCACGCAAAGTCCGCTCAACCTGGGGGGCGGCTCAGGCGATTCGATTGAGCTTGTCGCGGGCGAGCCCAACGGCAGCAGCACGCGCAACGAACTGCTGATCACTTTTTCGCCCAACGACATTTTCGTTCCCTCCGATCAGATCGACTTTACGCTCACGCTTTCGGGGCAGAACTTTGACATATTCTCCGCATTAACTGTGGCAGACGACGTTCAGGTCCCGACCGCTTCGGAAAATGGCAATGTTCTTAGTTTCGAGATGACAAATCTGGACCAGATTTCGGGCGTTGATGGTGGCCCGGGCCTCGGCGGCCGCGTGGAATATGTTTTCGATGCGGAACCGCTGACCGCGGCGGCGCCCGAGCCTGCGACTCTGGGGATGGTCGTGATCGGATTCGCGGGCCTGCTCTTCAAGGTCCGGCGTCGCGCTTAGAGACTGTAAAGAATCGAAAGCCGCCCGTGTGCTCTGCGTAGCGTAGGCGTTTTCGCCCAATGCCACTTAGATAAGGAATCTATCTCTTGTTTGCAATCAGTTACAGTCATTCGGTGTGGGGCAGGCCGTTTGGCCTGCCTGGATTTGGTCACACTGGGCTGGCCAAATAGCCCGCC
>Ga0182024_10001194_pt1 | contig 67278 bp, 45 predicted proteins | sample P32metaG_FD_120480 | JGI IMG/M metagenome (GOLD analysis project Ga0182024, IMG submission 120480) | Permafrost microbial communities from Stordalen Mire, Sweden - P3-2 metaG (Illumina Assembly) | ecosystem: Environmental > Terrestrial > Soil > Wetlands > Permafrost | place: Sweden: Stordalen... | reverse complement strand
TGTCCCGTTCTCCGGATTCGTCGCCGAAGTCAGCTGACCGGCGTCGTTGTAGACGAACGTCCGCGTCTGTGTGTTCGATCCCCGAGTCATCGTGCTCGTCGCCAGATGATTCATCCAGTCGTAGGTATAGGAAGTCGTCAGTGTTCCGCCCGTCCCGCTCGACGGATCGGGCTCCAGCACTGTAATCAGGTTCCCCAGCACATCGCTCGTGAACGTCTTCCAGTTCCCCGCCGGGTCCGTCACGGTGGTCTGATTCCCTGAATACGAATAAGTCGTTGTGCTTGCCCCGTCCGGCTGCTGCACGCTCAGGGTGCGCCCGACGCCGTCGTACGTGTAAGTAGTCCACACCTCGGTCCCGCCTGGCGCATATGGCTGCGAGGTTTTCTGAATCTTCGCCAGCGGCGAACACGCGCACGGAGCATAGACTGTGTCCATATAAGATTTCACGCCCGTGGTGTCGCCTCGCTGTATCTGAATCGGCCGGCCCAGGCCGTCCAGAATCGTCGTCGTGACGCCACCTTCGCCTATCTTCCTCTGCGACGCGGGCGAAGCCGTGGCCGCCGAGTAGCTATACGAATCGACGCCGCCAAACTGCGATATACCGATGTACGGTCGCCCGTAACTGTCATAAGTCATCGATATCTCTTCGCCGTTGGCGCCGGTCGTCGACGTCATCCCCAGCCACGCGTTGTAGGAAAGCGAATAGTTGTAGCTCTGCGTCGTCAGGGCGTTCGGCGCCGCATAGTTCGTACCTGTGTCGGAACTGGCGGTCACCGTCGAGCCGTCCGAGCTCGTCGCATCCGCGAGCGTTCCGAACTGGTAATAGTGCGTGCATGTCGAAGTCGCAGGGTTCACCGTCTGCGTCACCAACCCCGCATACCCATAGAAGCTATAGGGCGTGGGGACAAATTCGTGCGCGGCGGATGCCGGGTAGACTTCGTAGTACGTGTCGTCATACGCTAAGGCGACAGGCGCGTTACACGGATTCGCCGTCGGCAGCCCGTTATACCCCGCCATATCGTAGTAATTTGTCAGCAGCGTTTTCGTCGCCCCGCCCGTCGTCAGCGTCGTAGTCAGCAGCCGGTTGAGAATGTATTTTGCGGCGTACGCCGAACCCGTGAGATACGTGCTGTTATACGTTTGGAGCGGAGTTGTCGTATTGTTGTAGGGATAGACCACCACCTGTGTGGTATTGCCGTACGCATCCGCCGTCTGCGTGCTTTGCGCCGATTGCGCATACGTAGCGCCCGGGTCGATCACATGCACCTTCGTCGAAATGTAAGGATTGCTGCTGCCGTTCTGCGCCCACGTGTAGGTGTCTCTCGTGTAAACCGTTCCAGCCACGCTCGTCAGTTGCGCAAACTGCGACGCCAGCCCCATTTCCCAGGCGCTCGTGCCGCTGGAGTTGAAAAACGTCCAGGTCTTGGCGCCACCGCCGCTGGCGTTGTAATCCACCAGGCTCGTGTCGCTGTGGACCGTTGCGATCGCACTGCTCGAATCCGTATGCGAGAACGGGTACGACCATTCCGTCGCGCCCGCCGAATCGGCGGCCAGATACCGCGTGCCAACCTCGCGCAGAAGCCGATTGCCGCCCGTTCCGGCGTACGCCTGGCTCACATAGGTCCAGCGCAAATGGCCGCCCCACGGAAACGTCGCTTGCGTCAGTTCCGCCGCTCCGGCCGAGTCGTAAGTAAACCCATACGCGCCCGCTGCCGGAACCGTAATACTCGTCAGATGCGTCGTGGTCATGCCGCTGTAGCTCGCATCCGTGCCAAACGGCGGTCCCAGCGCAGCGGTCGTATAGACGAAATCGCTGTACGTCTCGGCCGTCCCGATGTAATTGACGATTCCCGTCAGATGCGGAATCGGATCGGTGTTATACGAGAACGAATAAACAGCGCCCCCGTATCCTCTCACATCCTCGATTTTGGAAATCCGCGCGCTGGAATCGTTCGTGCTCGAAGGCAGCGAAGGCGAGGCGCTATAGGTCACAATGATCTGGTTTCCTACGGTGTCCTGGATGATCGTCGGGTACATCGTTCCGGCATCCTGCTCCGCCCCACCCGAGGTAGAGCCCATCAGCCAGGATGTCCCGTCTTTGAAATACAGCGTGTTGGCGCTCGCGTTGAACCAGACGTAAATACCCTGCAACGAGGACCACACGCCTCCACTGTTCTGATCCAGCCGGTACTGCGCCCCGGTCCCATCCGTGAAGACGTAGTGGTCTACGCCGCTGGTCCAGCCCGCGTAGTACGGCGTAATCGACCCGACCTGCAGACTCCAGCCGTATCCGTACCCGACGTCCGTTCCCAGTTGCCAGTTCGTTCCGTCGTCCTGCCGCCAGTTCTGCGAGTTGTAATGGAGCCCCACCTGCGCGCTCCATCCGGTCCGCCCCTGCGGCTTGACCAGCGGCATCGAAAAACTCAGATTGCCGCTCAACGTGTCGATCTGCTCCCCTCCACCGCCCCAGTAGCTGCCCGTTGTGTAGATTCCCGTTCGCCTCGGGTCCACAGCTCCGGCCGCCGGCGTGCTCACCGTGAATGTCGCTGCCCCGCTGACGTTGCCGTGATAGTCGGTCGCGGTGATCGAATAGGTATAGGAGGTGGACGCCGATACCGTGCTGTCCCCCACTTCGGTCCCCGTCGCATAAGCCAGCGACGAGCCGCCGCGCGTCACCTGGTATTGCCAGACTCCGACGCCGTTCGTATCGTCCGCTACTCCCTGCCACTGCATTGAAATGTCATTTGGCAAAATACTGGTGCGAACCTCCGTAGCATTGGGCGTCGCCGGCGCGATTGTATCGTGGCGGCCGACTGCGATGTGCGTATACCCGGTGCTATAGCCGTAACCGCCGAACCCGGGCTGCCCGGTCGTCGCAGGCACGGTCTGAATGAACACCTGCACGTTGTTTACGAACACCCAGAGAGTAGTGCTCCAGATCACGGTCCGCACAGTCGCCCCGGCCGGCAACGACACAGTTGTGTGCCCAAGCTGAGTTAGGCTTCCGCTCACGCACTGATTCACGGTCAGCGACCCGGAAGGCAAAAATTCAACCGAAATGTAACTGCCGGTTCCCGAAGTTGAGGACGTCGCCAGCGCATTCGAGGTTGCCCGCAGGTAGTGGACGTTCGTCCCGCTCCAGCCGCTGCCCTCGACACTGGCCACTTCATAGTCGTTGGAGTTCGTCCCGGTCACCGTCGGCGAATAGATCATCGATCCAGGGCCATCCGGGCTATCGAAGTAGACGAAGCCTCCGCCCCACTGCGGGCTGCCGTTGATCGTCCAGTTCGTGGGGTCGTCGGTCGGCAAAGCTGAGAAGTCGTACGTATACGCGCCAAATGAGCAAAGCGCGCTGGCCAGTCCAGCAAGCAGCAGACGTGTTTTCATTGGACCAGCACCTTGAAGCTCTCCAGTTCGAAATTCTTCTTGTACTGCTGCATCGTTGTCTGGATTGTGGCGTTGGAGTCTTTCCCGATCTCGAACACGTGTATCTCCGGGCGGGTGTCCGCGAGAATGGAATCGAATGCGTGGTGGTCAGCCGCCACGATGTGGACAATCGCCATGGTCCCGTCATCGCTGATCTGCAGGCTCCACGCAAGATAGCCGGGCCGTGACGACATGGGCCCACCGGATAGCGGAGTCGCTGGAACCGGCGTTGTCGATACGGGCTGCGTTGACGTAGTCGGCCCGGGAGCGGTAGTGGCAACCCGGGCCGACATTCCGGGCGCGGCTCCGGGCTGGCCGTCAGTCGCGGGAGCCACCATGCCTGCCTGGGCAACCGTCGTGCCCTGAACTACATACTCCGGCACGATGGGGTCGCCCGCCTGTCCCGACCCGGTCAGATGAACAAGCGCGATCACCCGGAAATAGCGTTGGCTCGGATCGGCCGCTCCCTTCCGTGCGGCCTGTGCAAACAGAGTGCCACTGGCATTCAGAAGAACCAACGCGAATACAACCAGGATTCGACGCATATTGCGTTACAGTACTCCCACCGGTTTCCTTTTTGCAAGCGAATAATCGGCTAATCCACAAATTTAATATTCCGACCCCAAAACCGAGTCACAACGAAATTCCGCTTTTATTCCTCCTGTTTTCAATAAACCCTCTGTGAAAATCCCCGAAATCTATTGACAGCGCCGGTATCCTCGAATCGGGGAAGCACTTCATGCACGCCTCTCCCGATTCAGCGAACAAAAGGGAACAAAAGGATCTATATGTCTTCAGCAGCCAAACTCGCAGCCAACAAAGCCAACGCGCAGCTCTCGACCGGGCCCACCTCGGAAACCGGACGCGCCGCCTCCTCGAAGAACGCCACTAAGTCCGGCCTCTTCTCCAACAGCGATTTCGTCCTCCCCGGCGAAGAACCCCTCTACGCCGAACTAGACGAAGGTCTCCGCGCCGATCTCGTCCCGGAAGGCTACCTCGAACATCACCTCGTCGATGAAATCCGCCGCGTCATGTGGCGTCTGCGCCGCTGCGGAGAAGTCGAAGCCGCCATGGCGATCACGTGTTCCGAAACTCTCACGGACGCGATGCAAAACGAAGCCACCGCCCCCCTCCAGCATTCCGTCGATCGCGCGCGCTCACAGTGCCATCGCCTCCTCAATCGCTGCACCGCCGAACTCCGTAAACTACAGACCGAGCGCCAGATCCGCAACGAAACCACCGAAGCCGGCACGGACTTGTCCCATCTCGGTCTCAGCGACACGCGAATTGTCGCCAAAGCCACCATCGAGCAGGCCTCCGCCGAGTTCACTCAACACAAACTGGATGGCTTGGTTGCCTCAGCGGGCTTCAACACAATCGTGAATCGGGCAACCGCAGTCCCGGCGGAGTCGCTGGAGTCGCTGAGCTTCTTTACGCCGTTCGAACCCGCGACAAAACGAACCCAAACCCCCCGCAACGCGCAATGCCCCTGCAACTCGGGCCAAAAATACAAACGCTGCTGCGGCAAAAATGCCCCGGCCGTACTTCAGGCGGCCTGAATTGGGTTCGTTTTTTCTTATCTGTGTTCATCTGTGTTCATCTGTGGCCATAATGCCTCTCACCTATCATGAAGAAATGCGTTCTGCCGTGATACTCGGAATTGCGGTCGCTCTCGCCCTCGCGGTGCGCGTAATCCCCGCATATCACGCGGTCTTCCAGCCCTCCGGCGTCAGTTTTCAGGACAACGACTCCTGGTATCACGCGCGTTCCATCCAAAACCTCGCCGCGCATTTTCCGCACGAAAGCGGCTTTGATCCCTACGACTCTTTTCCCGGCGGTCAGGTCCACCAAAGCGAACCGTGGGACATGGCCGTGGCTTTTGTCGCCTGGCTGCTCGGAGCCGGCAAGCCCGGCGCACAACTCGTGGATGAGGTGGCCGCGTGGTTGCCCGCAATTCTGGGCGCCATGTTGCCGATCCCTGTATTTCTCCTCGGCCGCCGTTTATTCGGAGGCCTGGCGGGACAGTTGAGCGCCCTCTCCGTCGCCATCATTCCCGGTCCGTTGCTCTGGACAACCCATCTCGGGATTCCCGATCACCATGTGGCCGAATCCGTGCTTTCTCTCGTTGCTCTGGTGTCGCTGTGCTATGCCGTCGAGGGACAAGGCCGCGCGCGGGTCTGGCTGACTGCCACAGCTGGCATCGTCTTTGGAGCGTATCTATGCGTCCGGCCCGCCGGAATCTTCGTCCCTGCCGCCCTGGCGCTGGCGGCGCTGGCCGCACCTTCCCTGGCCCCGATGATCCTCGCGGCTTTGGCGCTCGCGAGCGCCGTATTTTTCTCTGTATCGGCGGGAGCCTTGTGGTCCCAATTCACCGCGCTCGCGCTCGCCGGTTCCATCCTGATCTGCGCGGTCGCCTGGGCGCTGGGCACACTCTGGCGCAGGCAGAGATGGCACAGAGCCTTCCTGCTCCCGGCTGCCGGCGTGGGACTCCTCGTCGCTCTCGGGATCGTCTACCTGGTCAAACCGGCCACCCTGATCGCTTTGGCCTCGACGGTGAGCCGATATCTGCCGGGTCACGACGTCTCCGCGGCCGGAACCGTTCGCGAACTAAGCACGCTCTGGTACGCGCCCGGGAGAAGTGCGTTTGCTGCTGTGTATGACGCGCTCGGGGGAGTCTGGCTCGTCGCGTTGCCTGTTCTGCTCTGCGCCATTCCCGTGGCATGGAGGGCGCGGCGTCCGGCGCTGACGCTGTGCGCCATATGGTGCCTCGTGATGGCTCTGGCGGGAACCCTGCAACTCCGCATGCTCGTCTACGCCGGACCCTGCGTCGCGTTGGCGGCGGGTGCGGGCGCGGCATGGCTGATTGGCAAAACGCGGAACCTTCAGCTTGCGTCGTACGGCATATTCGTCCTGTTTCTTCTCGCTACCAGTTTGCCCGCGGCAATCCACCAGGCCGGCGTTAACAATGGACCGGACGCCGATTGGAGCGCCGCTCTCATCTGGCTGCGTGTCAATTCTCCCGAGCCGATGGGCGACGCCGCGGCCTGGCAGCGCCTCTGGCCCAGACTCCGCCCGGGCGAAACCTTTCGCTATCCGGATTCCGCCTACGGAGTCCTCACCTGGTGGGATTTCGGTGACTGGGTGAGCGCCATCGCCCACCGCCTGCCAACCACGAATGGAAACCAGACCAACGCCGATAAGATCGCGGCGTTTCTGACCGATACGAGTCCGTCAACAGCTCACTCGCAACTACAGGCCTTGGGCGCGCGCTACGTTGTCCTCGACCCACTCACTCTGACCGGATTTTGGCACGCGATTGTCAACTGGGGAAGCGGCGAAAATGGGCTCTACCGGAAGCAGGTCTATGGCACGGGCCGTGGGAAAGCGCTGGTGCCAGTCATCATCTATCTGCCGGAGTATTACCGGTCGATGGCGGCGCGGCTCTATATGTTCGACGGCAAAGCGACGCCCACGCGATCTCAGATCTCCGTTTTCACCACGCGGCACGGACTGACGACGTCCGGAAAGGAGTACGAAGGGTTGATTTCCGTGCGCACATTTCCGACCGATCAGAAAGCGTGGCAATATATGGAGGCCAACTCGGGAGAAACCATGACGCTCGGCAGTACGGACCCGACCGTAAGCTGCGTGGACCTCGAAGATTTGCCCTGGATCAGGCGGGTATTCGCCTCGGCCGCTACACCCCTGCAGTCCAGGAGCAAACCCCGTGCCGTGAAGATTTTTGAGGTGGAGCGATAGCCGTGCTATTTCTTCTTGGAGACTGCCCGGTTGGCGCCCACCTGATAAACGTAAATCATGTGGGGACGCCCTTCCACGAACATCTTGTCGGTCTGCGTCGGCTTCCAGCCGCGGATTTCGAAATCGTGGGAAACCACGCGTGCGCCCGGTCTGAGTTGAGCCTCCAGCACGGGTCGCAGCCGTTCGTTCGAGCTGGTCAGCAGATACAGGGTGACCACATCCGCCGGGGTCAGGTCTGTCTTGAGCGCATCGCCGTGCACGATCCGCACTCTGTCGGCGAGCCCCAGCGACGCTACCCGCGCCAGTGTCGCTTCGTAGATATCGCGCCGGATCTCGACCCCTACAGCCTTGGCCGAGAACTTTTCCGCCGCTGTAATCACAATCCGGCCGTCGCCGCAGCCGAGGTCGTAAACCATCTCGCCGGGCTTTACGTCCGCCAGCGCCAGCATCCGTTCCACCACGGTCTGCGGCGTGGGATAAGCCGGAGCCAGCGTGTCAGGATCCGTATAGCGTTGCGCGGCCGCCTGCGGCGCGAAGAGCGTTCCGGCCAAAGCGACAGCCAGGACTGCGGCGCAGGGCAGGGAATCCCTGATCGAAATGTTCCCGAAGCGAGATTGCATGCTAATGAGGTGACGCGCCGGCAGTGCTTGCAAGTTTCATCTTTGAGATGTGATTCATGATATCGGTCCAGGACGTCCACAGGTCCCTCGGCCGCGTGATCGTGTATTCGTAACCGCGGAGCCGCTTCACGACCGTCCCGATCGCGTCGCGCCAGGGAGTGCTGTCGTCGCTCCAGCTTCCGCCCGGAGGCACCATCATGTAGTTCATATAAAAAACGGGGTAAACGATAGCTCCAATATCCTTTAAGCTATCCATTGGAACTGGTTGATCCAGAAAGGCTTTTGGTCCAGCGAAGATCACGGCATCAGCCGGGTCTCCAGCCAGCTCGTCGTGTACCAGATGGGTGAGAAAATCGGTCGGGCTGTGCGGATCGGACAGGTGCTTGTAATCCACCATTCCCAGCTTCACCGAACTCAGCTGTTTCCCCAGGTCCGGGAAGTTGATCTGGTCCAGGTTGTCGGCGCGATAAACCACCCGCTGCTCGTTCAGGTTGAACGCCACAATGCTGAACTTCATAATGCGGGGCTCGCGCGCGATCGTGCGCAGGATCGAAACCAGCGCGCTTTCGTCCACCGGGGCCATGGCCGCCGCGGCGCTCACCTGCGGGGCGTAGTTGATCAGGACTTTGACTTTCAGCGGGTCGCCATCCGGCTTTCTCGCGACGGGCGACTCCGGCGTGAAGAAGTCGGGGTTGGAAGGTTCCACCGCGGTGGGCGCGATGGTCATCTTCATTTCCTGGTCTCTGCCAGTCAGCGTGGCGCTGATATCCCAGTTGGAGGAGCAGATCCGTTCCAGGTGGTCGCGCATCAGCCAGCGGACGTGGTAGCTGCCTTCTCCGACGTCGAAACCGCCCTCCAGCAGGGTCTTGCCGCCGGCGTCGTCGGGCAGCTCCGGCACCGTGAACTTCTGGGAGAAATAACGGGGGCTGTCTTTCGCCGACGCAGGCGTGACGGAGAATACCACTGTCACCGTCTGGCCGTTGCTGGCAAGTTCCTTCAGCGGGATCGAAATCTCGTAGCCCGAGTGGAATCGCAGATCGAACCCCATCACCGGCTTCACGGGAGTCACGACGCAGGGAAGATCCTTCTTCACTTCTTCCATTTCCAGAACGGCCGCATCGCCCGGAAGCAGCTTGACCTGGTCCATCGCATCCGCGTTGTGCAGCAGGTTTTGACTCAGGGCGGGTATCGCAGGTACACAGAAGAATGCGAGGAGCGCTACTCCGACGCGGCGACTGCTTGGGCGCGAATGAGTGGCGCGGCGCATCCTGATCCCGTAGCTGGCTTTTATGGTAGCGCAGGTTTGTCTGGACGGCGACTGATTCTTTTACCAGTACTCCACTGTATAATTGCCAGGTATCCACACGGAGGTTTTCATGGACTGTACAAGAAGAGATTTCGGCAAGTTGGCGCTCGCCGCGTTGCCCGCTGCGTCCGCGCTGGCGCTGCCCAATTCGAAGATCACCGGCGTCCAGATCGGCGTCATCACTTACAGCCTCCGCCAAGGTATCGCCAAAGCGGATCTTCCTGCCGTGATAGCGAAGATCGGCCTCAGCTCCGTGGAACTCATGTCCGGCGACGCCGAGGCCATGGCTGGCGCGCCCGTGGCAACCGGCCGCGGTGGAGGAGGCGGAGGCCGTGGTCGCGCTCCTCTGACTCCTGAACAGCAGGCCGCGCAGACCACTGCCCGCCAGGCTCTCACCGACTGGCGCGCCGCCGCAAATGCTGCTACCTGGCAGGGCGTCCGCAAGCAGTTTAACGATCAGGGCGTCGACCTCCAGATCCTCTGCTACAACATGGGCGTCAATATCGCCGACGAAGAGATCGACTACGCTTTCCGCATGGCGCAGGCGATGGGCGTTCGCGGCATCTCATCTTCCTCAACCGTTTCGGTCGCGAAAAGGGTTGCGCCCTTCGCGGATAGATACAAGATCATGTGGGGCGGCCACGGGCACAACAACATCACCGATCCGGAACAGTTCGGTACGGAGGAATCGTTTGAAAAGATCATGTCTTTCGGCGATTACATGGGCGCCAATCTCGATGTCGGCCATTACAACCAGACCGGCGCCGATGCGGTGGCGTTTATCCAGCGGCATCACGCCCGCATTACGAATGTCCACATCAAAGACAGCACCAAGCCGACCGAACCGGGAACCGTCTCGAACACTCTGACTCCCTGGGGCCAGGGCGACGCGCCGATCGGGCAGACGCTGCTGCTCATGAGGAAGGAGAGATATCCTTTCCCCGCCAATATTGAATTCGAGTACACGATCCCCGCCGGTTCGGATGCGGTGACCGAAGTCGGCAAGTGCCTCGACTTCGTGAAGGCCTGTCTCGCGACGTAGACCGTCTATACGCTCAGCACCGGACACGGCGCCTCGCGGATAATCGCGTAGCTGTTGTCGCGCAGACGTCCGAGAATACCGTGAGTGTGGTTGCGGCCGGATACCACCAGATCGGAGCGTTTGGCGAGCGCCGCCGCGCGTACGATTTTCGCCGGATTCCCGATCTCAATGATTGTCCCGGCGCCGGTTCCCGCTTCGAACTGAAGCTTTGCCAACGCCTCGCGGGTGGCTTCGATCAGGAGATCTTCCACGTCCGCGTCCGCCATACCCGGAGCGATCGTGCCTTCGGACGCCGCGGTTACGATGTCGAGTGTCGCGTTGGTCTCCCCGGCGATTGCCACCGACGCATCCAGCGTGGCGCGCGCGCTTTCGGGAGTGGCCGGGTCAAGGGCCACCAGAATGTGACGCGGTTGCGGATGGGCGCGATCTGACGCTTCCGGCGCGTGGGCGCTCATCCAGACGGGAATGCCGGCATCGTGGAGCACCTTTGCCGTCACCGAACCGAGCAGAGCGCGCCGGAATACGCCGTGTCCGTGCGTGGGCATGCAGATCAGATCGATGCCATTGCCCTCGGCGAATCGGATGATCGATGACGCCGGATCGCCCATATCGGCGGCGCATGTCGCCTCGACGCCAGGCAGTTGAGCGGCAGCGAATTCGTTCAGATTCTTCACGAGAATTTCGCGCGTTTCGGCGAAATCGAACGTCTCCGGATAAACCGTAATCAATCCGGTGGACAGGGGCGGGAGAGGCTGAAAAACGTTCATGAGCGCCACGCTGGCTTTGTGGCGCTGCGCCAGGGAAAGCACGAACGGGGCGACGGCGCGTGCCCCCTCGGAAAAGTCGACTGGAAACAGAATCCGGCGGATTGTCATGGTGAAAGTGGCTCCCTCTTTACGTAGCATGTCACGCTGCACGCAACGGACCAGTCGGCGGCCCTGTTAATCTGGTGTTTCCCCTATGAGAGTCCTCCTTAGCGTCACCGATAAGACCGGTGTGGCCGATTTTGCGCGTGGTCTCCACTTGCTCGGCGCCGAACTGATATCCACCGGAGGCACCGCGCGCCTGCTCCGTGAAGCCGGGATTCCGGTCCGCGACGTTTCCGACGTCACCGGCTTCCCCGAAATGCTGGATGGCCGCGTCAAGACGATGCATCCGAAGATCACCGGCGCCATCCTGGCCATCCGTGCGAACCCCGGCCATGTGGCATCCCTGCGCGAGCACGAGATCGAGCCGATCGACATGGTGGTGGTCAATCTCTATCAATTCGAAAAGATTGCCGCGCGGGCGGACGCTTCCACCGCAGACCTGATCGAAAACATCGATATCGGTGGACCCACCATGATCCGTTCAGCGGCGAAGAACTGGCAGGATGTCGCTATCGTGACTTCGGCAGCGGATTACCAGCCGATTCTCGATGAACTGCGCCAGTTCGGCGTCTTGTCGCGTGAGACGAAGTGGTGTCTGGCGTGCGATGCGTTCCGCGTCACCGCCGACTACGACCGCGCCATCAGCGCCCGCCTGTCGCAGATCGGCAAAGAAGCCGAGCCCGTGCCTTCGGTTCTCGATATCAGGGTTCGGCGCCGCATGGCGCTGCGTTATGGCGAGAATCCCCACCAGCAGGCCGCGTTGTATTCCGCGGGAACCGCAGGGATTGCCGGCTGCGAGCAGTTACATGGCAAGGAGCTTTCCTATAACAATCTGGTCGATCTCGACGCGTGCTGGCAACTCGTGAGCGAGTTCTCTTCTCCTGCGGCTGCGATCATCAAACACACCAATCCGGCCGGCTGCGGGGAGCACGCGTCGCTCGCGGAGGCTTATCGGATGGCGCTTGCCTGCGATCCGGTGTCGGCATACGGCGGCGTGATCGGCCTGAATCGCGAAGTAGATGAGGAAACCGCCGGCGAAGTGGCGAAGCTTTTTGTGGAAGCCATCGCCGCGCCTTCTTTTTCAGCAGGCGCCCTGGCAATTTTGAAGGCGAAGAAGAATCTGCGGCTGGTTCGGGTCACGCAGGCGGTGGATCCGCTCGTGGTGAAAAGCATTTCAGGTGGCTATCTGGCTCAGACCGCCGATCTGCCCCGTTTCGACCGTGCTACCTGTGTTGTCAAGACCCAACGCGCTCCCACCGAGGAGGAGTGGAAGGCGCTGGAATTCGCGTGGAAGGTGGTGAAACACGTGAAATCGAACGCGATTGTCTATGCGTGTGCGGGGCAAACGGTCGCCGTGGGCGCGGGCCAGATGAGCCGCGTCGATTCGGTGAATATTGCTGCGATCAAAGCGCACCTGCCGCTCAGCGGCAGCGTGGTTGGGTCGGACGCGTTCTTTCCCTTTCCCGACGGTCTCGAAAAAGCGGCAGCCAACGGGGCGACGGCATTTATTCAGCCCGGCGGCTCGGTAAACGACGGAGATGTGATCGCGGCGGCCGATAAGTTGGGTGTTGCGATGGTCTTCACCGGAGTGCGCCACTTCCGCCATTAACGTTGGTTAACTGCGGTTAGCGTATTTTTTTCACTCCGCGCGAGAGATAATTGGAGCCGCCGGGTTTAGGTAGCTAGTAGGGACGCGTGGAGGGAAAAATTGCCAGCATTCTCAGTTTTTCGTAAGGCTTTTCTGCCAGCGGTCGCAGCAGCGGGGGTTATCGCGGGCTGCGGATTATTCCTCAGGGCTCAGAGCCTCAGCGATCTGGGACCGCAGTCGCCAGTCAGCGAGTCCATTTGTACGTTTTTCGGACAGGACCGGGCCAAATTTGGCGTCGCGGGCATGGCCGGGAAACGCGTGCCGAGCGCCAACGCAACACGGCTGGCGGCAATGACCAGCGTGGTCGCGGCTGGACTGCCGGGAGTTCCGGGAGGCACACGGACCGGCGGCGCGGCGGCTGCGGGCCAGCTGGGCATGATCGACCAGTACCTCTTCAGCGCAATGCAGGACGCCGACGTACAGCCAGCCGAGCCCACCACGGACTGGGAATTCATCCGCCGCGCGACGCTCGACCTTACAGGGCGCATTCCTCTACCGGTGACCGTCCTCAGCTTTGTAGCCGACACCACGCCGAACAAGCGCGCCACCCTGGTCAGCCAGTTAATCGCCTCGCCCCAATGGGTGGATAAATGGACCATGTATTTCGGCGACCTCTTTAAAAACAACTCGTCCAATTCGCAGATCAACCGTTATCAGGGCGGGGTGGAAGCGTTTTACACCTACATCAAGAGTTCGCTCGCGGCCGATAAACCTTACGACCAGATGACGCGTGAACTGATCACGGCTTTGGGCAGTAATAGTTTCACAACGGGCGAGATCAATTACAATGTCGGCGGAGTTGTAACAGGCGGCCCGATCCAGGATATCTTCGATCAGCAGACCGCGAATATCGCGGATACGTTCCTCGGCATCGCGCACCAGAATTGCCTCCTTTGCCACAACGGGGAAGGGCACCTGACTGGCCTGAGCCTCTGGGGCGAGCAGCAGACGCGCGTCGGCGGTTGGGGCATGGCGGCGTTTCTCGCCCATACTTATACATCCACGACGACTGCGCCAGGTACTACGACTACCGTCTGGTCGGTGACCGATAGTTCCACGAAAGCCAACACGAACTATAAGCTGAATACGACCACGGGGAATCGTCCGCCGCGGCAGCCGATCGGCACCGTGACGAGCATTGCGCCTTCCTACATCTTCACGGGCGAAACACCCCAGGCAGGCGAGAATTACCGGACGGCGTTCGCGCGGATCATCACCGCCGATCCTCAGTTTGCGCGGGCAACAGTGAATTATATGTGGGCGTACTTCTTCGGAGTCGGTCTGGTCGATCCGCCGGATACGTTCGATCCGCTGCGGCTCGATCCGGATAACCCTCCGCCGGCCGGGTGGACGCTGCAGCCTTCCAATCCGCGGCTGTTGAATGCGCTGACGCAGGCCTTTATCGCCAATAAATACGATCTACAGTGGCTGATGACCCAGATCGTCAACTCGAATGCTTACCAGCTTTCTTCGCGCTATGAAGGCACCTGGAACGATGCGTGGTACTCGCTCTATGCGCGAAAGATGGTGCGGCGTTTGTGGGGCGAAGAAATTCACGACGCCGTGGCTATTTCGAGCAACAACCTGCCTTCGTACAAGCTGACGACTTACGGCACGATCACTTACGCGATGCAGTTCCCCGAACCGGTGGGCATTCCGGACGGCACCAGCGGCAATATCAGCGGTTTCCTCGACTCGTTCCTGCGAGGGAATCGCGATGACCAGCCCCGATCGGAAGACGGCTCGATCCTGCAGGCGCTGAATCTGATGAACGACTCTTTCATCATGACCCGCACGAGTCCCACGACTCCGGCGACGGGCTTGCTGCCCACCAGCCTCAAGCTGACCAATACTCAGCTCGTGAACACGCTGTTTCTGGCCGTTCTTTCGAGATACCCGACGACTCAGGAAATGACGATTGCGCTTGGCAACTTGGCGAGTACAGCGACCCGGTCGGCCGAAGCGCAAAATCTGCTGTGGTCGTTGTACAACAAAGTGGATTTCACGTTCAATTACTGAGAAGGGTACCCAAATGACCGGACAGGAAAAATTTAATAAGTTCGTCGAAAAGTACCCGCATCCACACCGGTCGATGTTTAACCGGCCTCGTCTTTCGCGCAGAGGGTTCTTTGAAATTGCGGGAGCCGGAGTCGCTGGTTCGTTTGTGCTGCCGAAACTGGCGAAGGGCTGCACCGTGCAGGTGCAGCAGCAGGTGACCACGCAGAACACGGCGAAAAACGTCATTTACATTCAGATGGCCGGCGCGCCCAGCCACACCGACATGTTCGATCTGAAGGTCCTCAGCGGCACGACGCCGGCGGCATTCACTCCGACGATGGTCAACGGCACGAACTGGCCGATGGGGATTTTGCCGAAGTTGGGCGCCCATCTGGGAAATATCGCGATCGTGCGTTCAGTGAATGCGTGGGCGCTGGTTCACAGCCTGGCGCAGGAATGGGTTCAGATCGGGCGCAATCCGGCGGCGGCGCTGGGCAACATCGCCCCGAATATCGGCAGTGTCGTCGCGCTGGAAACAGCTTCCCAACGCACGCCATCGCAGGTCTTTCCGACGTTTCTCGCCTTAAACGCCGCGACTGCAGTGGGTAATGGATATTTCGCGGCGACTTACGCGCCCTTCAAAGTTGTTCCGGCCTCGACCGGCGTTCCGAATACGTCGAATTCGCTTGGCCAGCCTGCATTCAATACGCTCTGGAGCCGCATGCATACGCTCGACAATCCGCTGCGCATCAACTCGCCGCTGGGTACGCCCGTGCAGGATTACGATGAGTTCTACAATTCCGCCAACCAGATGATGTACAACGCGGCGGTGCAGCAGGCATTTACTTATTCGGCGGCGGACAGCACGCGTTACGGCAGTTCCAGCTTCGGCAATGCGTGTCTGGTGGCGAAGCAGGCGCTGGCGGCGAATCAGGGCACGCGGTTCGTCCAGATTACGATTGGCGGCTGGGACATGCACACGGATATTTATGGCCTGTCGAATCCGAAAGACACGAACCTTTTTACCCTGTGCCCATCGTTTGACGATGGCGTGGGGGCACTGCTCAGCGATCTGCAGGCGAACGGCCTCTTCAACGAGACGCTGATCGTAATGGCCGGCGAGTTCGGACGGACCGTTGGCCCTGTAACGCCCGCCGGCGGGCGCGATCACCTGGTCCAGCAATCCGTCATCTTCGCGGGCGCCGGAGTTACCGGCGGCAAACTCATTGGCGCCACGAATGCGACGGGTTCCGATACAACCGATTACGGTTGGAGCCGCCAGCGCTATGTGAAGCCCGAAGATATCGAGGCCACCATTTATTCGGCGATGGGCATCAACTGGACGATCGTCCGCTGCGACGATCCGTTCATGCGCGGCTTCGAGTACGTTCCGTTCTCGGAAGAGAATCTGTACGGCCCGATCGATGAATTGTGGACGTCGTAAGCCGAGCTTTGGACCTCGTAAAAATGCGCCTCATTTGCTTCGGTCTGGCTCTCGCGCTGAGCGCGGGCGCGTATGCGCAGACCCTCACTACAGCGTCGCTCACCGGCCGGTACTTTGTGCGGCACGTGGAATTCACGACCGACGCAAACAATACTGTAACCGACGCCCGCAGTATCGAAGGTGCAATCACGTTCAGCGGGAGCGGCTCGTATGGGTTTATCGGAGAGCAGGTCATTGGCACGGGCGCCGCGGCTTCGTATGACGTGAGCGGAACTTATTCCGTGACTCCCGCCGGAGTGGTGACTCTCAGCAATCCACAGAAGCCCGCTCTGAGCATAAACGCGCGATACGCAGTGGAAGCGGTGATCGGCGCGAGTACCGAGGCTATCGACAATACGTTCGATCTGTTTGTCGCGATCCCCTCCGCCGCAACCCAGACCAACGCGGCTCTGACAGGCACGTTCTATGCAGCCGATTTCGAATTGGCCGGCGCGCTGACTTCGCAGGTGCGCGATTCGTTGGTGAACCTGACGATGGATGGCGCGGGGAACATCACCGCTGCTACGGCGAACGGTCATGCGGCGAACGTGAATAGCGGCGCGGTCGGTTTGCAGACCGCGACGTCAGGCAGTTTTAATGTGTCCGGCGGCACCTTCACAATTATCGGCGCAGCTCTGCTGAACAGCGCGCCGCGGACGCTCGCAGTATCCAATTCGGGTAATGTGTTTCTCGCCGCGACTCCCGGCGCGCACGACATTCTGATCGGCGTCAAAGGCTTCAGCGGCGCGGCGGCCAATACGAGTCTGGTCCCGGGTTTCTGGCTGGGCGCGTTGCGGGTGGATTCAACGGGTTCGGGCGAGAGCTACGCGGGTTCAGGCGAAACCATCAACGGCGTTTCGATTACTTCCAGCGAACGTCTGCACGAAACGGGTTCGACGACGGCGCTGGATGTCACCGAATCGAACAGTTACACGGTAGCCGCCGATGGCACGGGGTCATACGGACCCGCGCAGATCGGGCTCGGCACGGGCGGCAATCTGATGGTGAGCGCGAACCTGAGCGCGGAACTGGATCCGACGGGCTATCAGATTGGCTTTGCGGCGGCGAGCCCGGCGTTGAGCGGGCCGTCGGTTTTTATCAATCCGCGCGGCGTTGTGAATGCGGCCAGTGGTGCGCCTGGCGTGGATGCGCTGTCACCTGGTGAGTTCATTGCGATTTACGGATCGGGTCTGGCCGCCACTACGGTGAGTTCGCTGCCGCCATATCCGCCGATGGTTGGCGGCGTCACAGTGACGATCGGTGGGTTGCCCGCGGCGATTTACTTCGTCAGCGCGGGGCAGATCGACTGCCTGGTGCCTTACGCGGTGACGGGAACATCAGTGACGATTTCAGTCAATAATAACGGGGTTGTTTCGAATGCAGTGACCGTGCCTCTGGCGAAGACATCGCCCGGCATTTTCTCGCTCGATACCTCGGGGACGGGCGATAGCGCCACCCTGGATTTCACGGTCGGCAATACTGTGGTGAATGCCGCGGCTCCTGCAGTGAAGGGCGATACCGTCGTTGTTTATATGACGGGCCTCGGGGCGCTGACGACTCCCCTCGCGGACGGCCACGGCGCAACTGCGGCCGATTCGGCGGTTACGCCGCTGGCGGTTTATCTGGATGGAGCGCTGGTCCCCGCGGCGAATATTCTCTACGCCGGGGTATCGAGCCTGCCGGGGTTGTATCAGATTAACTTCAAAGTGCCGACTACGCTGATCGACAGCGGAGAATTGCCACTGGCGATTCTGACGCCCGATGCGTTTCACGATCAGGTCAATCTCGCGGTGCAGTAGGGGCTGCCGAGCTGCGCTCGGCCAGGCAGGCGGAACCGCCTGCCCCACAAATCTGGTGAAGATTCTTAGTGGCCGCTGTGGCGACCGGCGTATTCAATCCCGTACTTCTTCAACTCTTCGGCATAGTATTTCTTCTGCAGAATGTCGAATTCTTCGCTGCCTTCCGGGATATCGCGTTTGACAGTGCGCACTTTATCGCGCGAGGCGCGGTCGGCCTTTTCTTCCACCTGGAGAATCTCGGTGAATGCCTTCACAATGTCGAGACGCACGTCGTTCTGATCCTTTTTCAGACGCAGATCGCGTGACTTCCGCATGATTGCGACCAGCTTGTGCGAAATGTCCGTGATCTTATCGCGCGAAAGCTTCATGCCATCGCCCGTATCGCGGCCTGAGGCGCGCACGATCTTTTTCTTCTGCACCAGCGCGTTCTTGATCTTGCGAAACATATCCTGATAGCTGATACTTTCGCGGCGCATGTAATCGCTGTAATCTTCGAGCAGGTCGCGCACTTCGTCGTTAAGTTTGTCCTCGGCCGCCATCTCGTCGTTGATCAGCGTGTCCACAATTTCAACGACACGCTCGGGCGCATGGGTGTCGATGGCGGATCCGGTGATCCGCTGCACAATCTGACGCGAGAGATAGGTTACAAATTCTCTGGGAAGAAGCATTTTTTCGGAAAAAACCGCTACAGGCGAGGTCTACGTCAGTGTATCATCGTGAGTTATTTCGCCCTCCACTTCACACTCCACTTCATCCCCGAACGGCCGCTGGCTGCCCGCCTTTTCGATGCTGCTGGTCTCCCTGCTCAGCTATATAGACCGCAACGCACTGGCTATTCTCGCGCCCACGATCCTTCAGGAGACGCATCTTTCCAACGAGCAGTATGGGGTGATCATCGCGTGTTTTTCGTATGCCTACATGCTGGGGAATCCGCTGTGGGGCCACCTGCTCGATCGCATGGGCGTGCGGCGCGGCATGAACGTGGCGGTCGGCGTCTGGACGCTGGCATCGGCAGCGCACGCCTGGGCGACCGGGTTCTGGAGTTTCGCCGCGGCCCGCGCGGTCCTGGGTGCCGCGGAGGGCGCGACTTTTCCCGGAGGATTGCGCACTGTGGCGCAGACGCTGCCTCCATCGAAACGCGGCAAGGGATTGGCGGTGGCTTACAGCGGCGGATCGCTCGGGGCGATGATTGCGCCGGTGATCGTGACGCCGATTGCGCTTTGGTTCGGCTGGCATGGCATGTTCCTGGTCACGGGAATTTTTGGCTTGCTGTGGCTTTTGCTGTGGCGGAAAGTAGGAGCCACGGTGGATACGGGCGTCACGTTTTCGCGCGAGAGTTTGCCGTGGGCGAGTCCCACGCTGTGGTCTTACATTTTGCTGTACGGCGTGGGCGCGTTGCCGCTCGGCTTTATTCTCTATGATTCTTCGCTCTATCTGCATGTGCGGTTTGGCTGGAGCCAGGCGACGCTGGGCAAGGTGCTGTGGATTCCACCATCGGCGTGGGAGGTGGGTTACTTTGCGTGGGGAGCGATTCTGGATCGGACGGGACCGCGGTATCGGGGTTTGATATTCGCCGCGACGCTGGTTGGCTTGCCGTTATTTTTTACGCATTCATTGGGGAGTGGCGCGGCGGTGCTGCTGGCGATGTGGCTCGAAATGTTTTCCTGCGCGGGGCTGGTGGTGCTGTCGGTGGCTTATGTGACACAGGCGTTTCCTTCGAGCCAGGCTGGATTGCTCGCGGGATTGGGGGCGGGCGCGTGGGGCGCGGTGGTCGCTTTGATGATGCCGATATTCGGGCGGATGTTCGATCACTCGCAATACGGGCTCGCGTTTCAAATAGCAGCGCTGTTCCCGATAGCCGGATGCCTTTTCTGGCGCATCCTGCAAAGAAGGCCGTACTCTGGACCTGCGGCCTTAGCCGCGGCCAGCCGAAATGCCGGAAACGGAAGTTACTGATTCCGCCAAAATAGTCGCTGCGGCTGAGATGTGTCATCCGATACAATGTGCTGGGTGGCCAGAATCGCAAGACGCTTAGCGCTGTTATTTTTGTTCGCTGGCGCGGCTCTGTGCCAGCAGGTAACTCCGGGTATCTCTATTTCGAGCCCCTCGGATGGCGCGGTGTTTCTGCCGGGTTCCACGATCGCCCTTACCGCGACAGGGCTCGCGTCCCAATCTTCCGTTGCTCGCGTGGAATTTCTTGCCAATGGCCAATTGATAGGCACGGCTGTCCCTTCTGCTGTTTCCGACGGGCGGACGTACACGGTGTCCTGGAACAACGTCCACGCGGGCGTTTATGCCTTGACGGCGCAAGTTACGGACAGTGGTGGGCTAAGATCAGCCAGTTCCGCTGTTGTTATATACGTGAGCGCAATTGCGCCGCAGCCGGTGAGTCTGGACGGTGTTTTCGAACAGGTAATCGAGGACCACTTTAGTGAAGGCACATCGGTTACGCATTACGGCGTGAACACGTCGGCAGGGCACTACACGCTGATTTTTCCGGATCCGCGGATGGCAGAGGGGATTTTATCCGGCTCCCGGGTTCATGTGAATGGGATTACGGCCGCATCCAGCGTGCGGGTGAACAAGATACCGGCAACGTCGGAAAGTTCGTCTGTTCCCCGTGCGGTGGGCGGACTTCACGCGGATATTTTTGTGTTAAGTGCGCCAGCCAGTACGGTGACATCGGGTATTCGGAAAATTGCGATTCTCCTTGTCAACCTTAGCGATGACCGGAGTCAGCCTATGACCCAAGCCATTGCCAATCAAACTATAGCTACGCTGAATCAATATTTTCAGGAATCCTCATACGGCGCGATGGGGCTCGGTGGAGACGTTTACGGCTATTTTCAGTTGCCTATGGCTGTTAACTGTACCGTCGGAGATTACTTCACAGAAATTACAACTGCGGCGATTCAAGCGGCGCAAAGCGCCGGCGTCGATCTCCTTACCAGAGCTATGTCGTCTTGGGAACGGATGGGGCCGCCGGTCCCGCAGGATATGCGGAATGCGTCCCTGGCCTAGGGACCATCGGCGGAAGTCCAGGGATAATTCTCAAGCTTATTGATAGTTCACTATTGCGTATCACTGCGAGCATCCTCGCACATGAACTGGGTCACAATTTAGGGCTGAACCACTCCCATTCTATTAACTGCGGTAACGTTGCGTATGATCCTGTTGCATCGTGCACAACATTAGAGTATGGCGATCTTTTTGACCCGATGGGGAATGGCGCGCTCGATTTTGAACCACCTTACTACAATGCTGCGCACAAGGAATTGTTGGGCTGGCTTACGCCGACGTCTGTAACCAGCACAGGAGTCTATAATCTCTCGCCTTTTGAACTCAGCACGAATTCATTCCCATTGGCGCTTAAACTTTCGCCGGTGGGGAGCAGCGAGTCATTTTACATGGAATACCGTCAGCCGCTGGGCTTTGACGCCGGCGGGTTTTCTGGATATTCGGGTCCATACCCTCATGGGTACGATGGAATTTTAATCCATATGCCACTGGCGGGTTCGTTCACGCAAATCTTAAATATGAATCCGCTCAGCTATAATTCTGCACTTGGTCCGACGACGCCGGCTCTAACGCCTGGAAGCCAATATGTGGATTACGCTAGTCGTTTCTCCGTAACGACGACCAACGCGAACTCAACTAGTCTCCAATTGCGGATTTTAGAGCCGCCGTTGAATTCACCGACGCTCATGATCGTCAGTCCAGCGGATGGGGCTACTGTTTCGGGATCGACATCGGTGGCCGTGGATGCATTGGATCGCACCGGTGTCACGAAAGTCGAGGTGTATCTTGATGGCGTCCTTGTCGGCACGGAGGCCTCGGCTCCATATCAACTCATATTGGATACGACCCAGAAAGCCTCCGGAGTCCACACGCTAACAGCAGAAGCCTACAACGCGGCGGGCTCCACATACAGCCAGCAGATCTCGGTTCAGATATCGAATCCTTCAGTTACCATCACGGCGCCAGAGGATCAGACCGTCGTCACGTCGGGCGGAAACATCAGTCTGATCGCATCCGCATCGGCGGATTCATCGCCCATCAATAAAGTCGAATTCTTCCAAAATGGCACGTTGACCGGACCTGGAATTCTGACTGGCAGCACGTACACCCTTAGCTGGACTAATGTTGCGGCCGGGACATATGCGGTTACCGCTAAAGTCACGTGCAGCGATGCCGCGACTGCTACCAGCTCGGTCGTGAATGTCACGGTCAAACCGCCTCCCCAACTAAACACCGGCGGCTCGATCAACGCAGCAAGCTTCGTTCCGGGGCTGGCGCTGACGCCGGGATCCCTTGTCGCCATTTATGGTTCGAACCTCGGGGTTGGCCTTATCAGCGCGACCGCGATTCCGCTTCCCATGACACTTGGCGGCGCTACGGTAACGTTCAACGGAATCAGCGCACCGCTGTTATTTGTTTCCAGCGGCCAGATCAACGCACAGGTTCCGTGGAATCTCTCCGCGGGAACGGCCAGCCTGGTTGTGAATAGCTACGGATCTGCCGCGCTCACGCAGACTGTCCAGATCGGGCCTTTTTCGCCCGGCATTTTTACGCTCAATTACGGGACAGGCCAGACGATTGCGATCAACCTCGATGGCACGGTCGCGGCGGCGGCCGGATCGGTTGCGGGACTGACCACGCATCCCGCAGCAGTGGGCGATACGGTCGTCATTCTCGCGACTGGCCTGGGCGCGGTGACGCCCACGGTCGCCGACGGCAGCGATTCGAGCGATACGCTACGCACGACCGTTACAACACCTGTTGTCCTGATTGGCGGCGTGGCGGCGGCCGTTGGTTTCTCGGGGTTGTCGCCGGATTTCGTAGGCGTCAACCAGCTTAATGTGACCGTTCCCGCAGGCGTCGCGTCCGGGAATGCGGTCCCTCTTCAAATCAAGGTCGGGGGAATTACGACGAGCGCGTTGGCGACATTGGCAATTCGGTGATTCTTTGGCGTTGCGGGCGGGGAAAAGGCAAAAATGGCCACAGATGAACACGGATAAGAAATTTCAGGTCAGGTACTTTGGACGCGGATTCGGCATTTCGTACGCGATACCGAGTTCCGAAGCAAGAATGAATAAACTCCGGTCGGCGGTCCATAATTCAACGCGGCTTGCGAGGGCAGACGCCAGCAAATGAATATCGATCCAGCCAGCGCCGCGACCATGGAAGCGGCGAGCGCGGACAAACTCAACAACATCTATGTGGGTGATCGTCGCCATCCGCTGCATGCGCGAATATGCAGCCAGAAGCCTCGCGCGACCGCCCTTGTCTCCGATGAGCAGTTCTCCGTAAACCAACTCGTGTCCGGCGACTTTATCGTTATCGAGAAGCCTGGACATCTCCGCTGCATAGGGCAGTTCGTCTCTGAGGAACCGAAGCCACACAGATGTATCCACCAGGACCATCAGGCGACCCTGCGTTTGGGCGATGGTTTCTCACGACGACGGGGAACATCGACCGCATCCGGCTCGGACCCTCGCAGGGCGCTGAGGCGGGCGTAGGCTGCGCGGCGAATCAGAGCTTCCAAACCAAGGCGTACGGTCTCTGTGTCAGTCGCGGCTCCGCACGCTGCCCTGGCTTCTTTGAAGAGCGATTCATCGATATTGAAGGTTTTCTTCATACAGCTGATTATGCCATATCCATACGGCATATTTAGCCATACTCTTTATCGCGGCGGCAACTCGCGCGCCTGTCGGCGGGCTTGCACTTCCTCGTCCGTGAGCCGCGCGTCGTAGATCGAGCGGGAGTCGATGTTCCGCGCCACAAGCGTAGCCGTCGCCACTACCAGCAACAGCGGCAGGATGAAAGACCGATCTCTCCCCGTCAGTTCCATTAGCAAAACGACGGTCGAGATCGGCCCCTGGGTCGTGGCCGCCAGAAACGCCGCCGCGCCCAGCACCGCGAACATGCCGGGTGGCGTGCCGGGCCAGAACATTGTCCAGATATGGCCCAGTAAGGCTCCGAGCAGTGCGCCCACCGTCAGCGATGGCGTAAACAGGCCGCCGGGCGCGCCACAGCGGACCGACATGACGGTTGCCAGCGGCCGCAACACCAGCAGGACCAGAAGCAGCATCGGGGCGACGCGGCCTGCAAATGCCAGTTGCGAAATGTCCCTGCCGTTGCCCAACAACTGCGGGAATGAGATCGACGCCGCGCCTAATGCCGTGAATACTACCAGGGGCGCGAGCATGCGCTGCCATCCATCGGGCTTGTTGCGATCCGCCCAGGTGATCAGGCGAACGTAGCCGACGGAAGCGACGCCCGCAATGGGTCCGGCCACCAGCGCCCACGCCATGCCTGAAGCAGAACTGTGATATGAGGGGATCAGGTAGGTGGGGGCGTCCGGCAGCGCCAGCCACGATATCGCTGTGGCTACAACCGACGTGATCAGCGCGGGCAGCACGTAGCGGAGCGCCAGCATGCCGCGCATCACCTCCAGCGAGAAAAGCGCGCCACCCAGCGGAACGCCGTAGGCTGCCGCCATGCCGGCTCCCGCGCCGCATGCGACGAGGAGTCGCCGTTGTTCGTCGGAGAGACGTACGCGATCGGAAAAGAAATTGGCCATTACGGCGCCCGCCTGTTTTGGCGCGCCTTCGCGGCCTAACGACACGCCCATGCCGACGATGATCACGGAGAGGACGGCGCTGCCGAGTGTGCGCAATGAGCGCATGCGTCCGGCGTGGAACCAGATGGCGGCGGTGGTATCGATTCCGTTGCCGCTCGATAGTCTGCGCAGGAGGATCTGGCCCGCGCCTGTGACGAGGCCGGCGCAGGCCAGCACCAGGATGTGGCGCCACACGCCCGCGTGTTCCACGGCAGACAGAAGGTCGGTGCCGGAGCCGTTCCACATCACGTGCTGGACCAGTTCGAGGAGCCGGGTGAGCGCACCGGCGGCAACGCCGGTTCCGACCCCGGTAAGAATCAGCGCGAACCAGAAGGGGGCGGCGCCCGGGTGAGTCAGGGTGGACGGAATGGTGTCACTGCCGTTGGGACGCGGCGATGGAGATGGCACTAAAGCCTTTATAGCAGGAAAAATCGCGGGCCGTTCCGGCCATATCAATTCTCGGCGGGAACCCGCTCGATGGAGTCGATCACAACCATTTCGACCTGCTCCCTGTGCGGCTCCAGTCTCAATCCCAGAGACTCTCGTACGGCGGTAAAAAGGTCACCTTCGGGAGTGGGCGCGGAGGGCGGCTCGGCATTTGGGTGTTCTTGCGCGTATGCCCGAGCGTACGCTCCCGGCCGTTCGAAGGCAGGATCCAGCGCCCAGGAAATGTCGACGTCGTATTTTCCCTGGAGCCCGGTAAGATCTTCCACCGGGCTCGCCAGCCTGGCGGAAAGCAAACGGGTAAGCGTGGCCAGGGTCATGGATCCCTTGATCCCGCTCGATTGAAGCGTCGCGCCGAACTGGACTCGGCCAGTTCTCGCACCTGCATCACTGGAATTCGGGTCAGAAGCCTTCAATTTCGCGCCACTCTTATCCACAACCAGAGCATATCCCGGCTGCGGGCGACTTTCCCTGTGGACAGTCATTTTGAATCTTTCGGCCAGCAGCGCCTGAAGCATCGCCGGGAGCTGATCGCCGGTGGCGCCCGCCGGCATTCCGGCATTGGGCATTTTGGCATTAATCGTGAAGCATTCCGAATCCAGCCACGAAGGCCCGACGATCTGATCCGTCTTCACCCTGAAGGCTTCCATAAGAATCACCTTGAGAGGATCGCCGTTCAGCGCAATCATGCCCGGGTCCACGGTATTTTCCATGCTGCATCGGTCCGCATGTTTCACCGACGCTACTTCGAACCGTGGCTGGGCCAGGCTATTCCGGGCAGCGAATACACTGATTGCCGAGAACGCGAGGGCCGACGATAAACAGATATTCATTTGCAAAAACTCCCGTTAAAGTTTTCGCTCCCAATGCTACACCTCTCTGTGCAGCCGAGGCTCGGTAGATGGTGAAGCAGCATCGGATATCATCGTGTATTACAGGAGGCCCGCTGGATGGCCGTTACGGTAGGACTGCCGCGAGAAACTTTTCCCGGCGAACGCAGAGTAGCTCTTACACCACGCGCATGCGAGACGTTAAAAAAGGCAGGATTCGAGGTCATCGCGGAGTCGTCGGCCGGAGTCTCGGCAGGATTCACGGACGAAGATTATGCCCGTCGCGGCGTCACCCTTACCTCCCGAGCTGAGGTTTTTCAGAAAGCACAAGTCATTGCCCAGGCGCGGACCCTGGGCGCCAATCCGGTGGAGGGCCAGGGCGATCTCGCGCTGCTTCGATCGGGCCAGGTGCTCATCGGTTTTGGCGAACCGCTGACCGCGACCGCTGAATGCGCGAAGATCGCGGCCACCGGCGCAACCCTGTTTGCGTTGGAACTGGTGCCGCGAATTACGCGCGCGCAGAGCATGGACGTGCTTTCGTCGATGGCGAGTATCGCCGGATACGAAGCGGTTCTGCTGGCGGCGCTCGCGCTGCCGAAATTATTTCCGATGATGATGACAGCGGCCGGTACGATCGCCGCCGCCAGAGTGCTGGTGCTGGGGGCCGGCGTGGCGGGCTTGCAGGCGATCGCCACGGCGAAACGTCTGGGCGCGATGGTTTCCGCTTACGACGTGCGCGCGGCGGTGAAAGAACAGATCGAAAGCCTGGGCGCGAAGTTCGTGGTGCTGGATATGGGCGAGAGCGCGGAAGGCACGGGCGGTTACGCGAAGGCGATGGACGAAGCCTTTTATAAGAAGCAGCGTGAATTGCTGGGTAACGTGCTTCGGGAACAGAACGTGGTGATTACGACCGCGGCGGTGCCTGGCAAAAAGGCTCCGGTGCTCATCACCAAAGAGATGGCGGAGAAGATGGCGCCGGGCGCGGTGATCGTGGATATTGCAGCGGAGCGCGGCGGTAACTGCGAACTCACGCGCGCGGGAGAAACCGTGGTTCACAATGGCGTCACGATTCTGGGGCCGGTCAACATGGCGTCGCTCGCGCCGCAGGATGCGAGCCAGATGTATGCGACTAATCTGATTAACTTCCTCAAGCCGATGGTGAAAGACGGCGCGCTCGCGATCAATCGCGAAGACGAGATTATCCGCGAAACGCTGGTGACGTGGGAAGGCAGGGTCGTGCATCCGCGAGTACTGGAGTTGATGGGGCCAGAGGTGAAGAACTAAATGAATTACGAATTCGGACTCTATGTTTTCATGTTGTCGGCATTCCTCGGCTTCGAGCTGATTCGCAAAGTCTCGCCGCTGCTGCATACGCCGCTGATGTCGCTGACGAACGCGATCTCGGCGATTTCAGTGGTGGGCGCGATCATGCTGAGCGGAGAGAAAGACGTTTCGACGCTTTCCCGCGTGCTGGGATTTATCGCGATTGTCTCGGCGACGACCAACCTGGTGAGCGGCTACTGGATCACGGACCGCATGCTCAAAATGTTTAAGAAGCGGGAGCCGGCCGGTAAATGAGCTTCTATCAGTTTCTCTATATTCTGGCGGCCGCCAGTTTTATTCTGGCGCTGAAGTGGATGAGCTCGCCGGCGACGGCTCGGCGTGGCGTTTTCGTCGGCGAGGCGGGCATGTTGCTCGCGGTGATCGGCACGCTGATGCGCGCGGAGATTTTCAACTACGAGTGGATTGCTGTCGGGCTTGTGCTGGGCACGGTGATCGGCGCGCCGATTGCGATTTTCATGCCGATGACAGGCGTTCCGCAGCGAACTGCGATCTCGCAGGCATGCGGGTCGCTGGCCTCGGCGCTGATCGGAACGGCGGAGTATTACAAGCTGAAACCTCATGGGTTTATCATGAGCGCTCTGATCATCGAAACGCTGCTGGGCTTTCTGACGGTAACAGCCAGCATCATGGCGTGGGGGAAACTGCAGGAAGTTTTGCCGGGCCGGCCCGTGACTTACAAGGGGCAGTTCTTCATCAATATGAGCGTCCTGGCCGGGGCGATTATATTGGGCGTCCTGCTGGTGCTCAATCCGGAACATACGGAATTGTATCCGATCTTCGTCGTGCTGGCGTTGACGTTCGGTGTGTTCCTGATTATGCCGATCGGCGGAGCGGATATGCCGACTGTGATTGCGCTGCTCAACTCTTATGCCGGTCTTTCGGCCTGCGCGATGGGTTTCGCTCTCGATAACAAGCTGCTGATTATTGCGGGCGCGCTGGATGGGTCGTCTGGTTTTATTTTGTCGGTGATCATGTGCAAGGCGATGAACCGGTCGTTCGCCAATGTTTTGTTCGGCGGATTCGGCCAGGTGCAGCATTCCGCCGCTCATGGCGTGGAAACGCGGCCGGTGCGGTCGGCTACGCCGGAAGAAGCGGCGCAGATTCTGGAGACGGCGAATTCGGTTGTCATCATTCCGGGATACGGGATGGCTGTGGCGCAGGCGCAGCACAAGGTGCGCGAACTGGCGGATGCACTGACGAAACGCGGCGTGGACGTGAAGTTCGCGATTCATCCGGTGGCGGGCCGCATGCCGGGCCACATGAATGTGCTGCTGGCGGAGGCGGATGTTTCCTACGACAAGCTGATCGAAATGGAAGACATCAATCCGGAAATGGCGATGACGGATGTGGCGCTGATTATCGGGGCGAACGATATTGTGAATCCGGCGGCGGAGACGGATCCGTCGAGTCCGATTGCGGGAATGCCGATTCTGGATGCTTATAAGGCGCGCACGGTCATGGTAATTAAGCGGAGCATGGGGGTGGGATTCGCGGGGATCGATAACGATCTTTACTATCGTCCGAATACGCTGATGCTGTTTGGGGATGCGAAGGCGTTTACGACGAGTATGGTGAAGGAACTGGGCGCGACATAGAGCCGGTGGTGGCTTCGGCCATCCACGTGCTCTGGGTATTTCATGCGCAAGATTCAGGTATTACCAGTGCTGCTCGCCGGTTTGGCGATGCTTTCGGCGCCGGCAGTTCTGCCCGCCGGGGTTTTCCTTTCGATCGCGGTGGCGCCTCCCGCGCTGCCGATCTACGAACAACCGCCGTGCCCGCAGGATGGATATCTCTGGAATCCCGGCTATTGGGCATACGGCGACGCAGGCTATTACTGGGTACCGGGCGTGTGGGTCATGCCGCCGAGTATCGGCGTTCTGTGGACACCCCCTTATTGGGGCTTTGCGGGCGGCTTTTATGGCTTCCACGCGGGCTATTGGGGACCGCACGTGGGCTTCTACGGCGGGATTAATTATGGCTTCGGATACGGGGGCGTTGGGTTCTTCGGCGGCGGATGGCAGGGCGGACACTTCGCGTACAACACGGCAGTCACCCGCGTGAATACCACGGTTATTCACAACACGTATAACACCAGAGTGGTGAATAACAACGCGAGCAGAACGAGCTTCAACGGGCCTGGCGGAATTGCCGCGAGGCCGACGGCGCAGGAAACGGCGGCGGCGCGCGAGTCGCACGTACAGCCGACAGCGAGCCAGGTTTCTCACGAACGCGCTGCGAGCGCTGATCGCGGGCAATTAGCCACGGCCAACCACGGTACCCCCGCGACCGTTGCGGCGGCACGTCCGATGACGGCGGCGCGCCCCGCGGCGGCAGCCCGCCCCGCGGTTGCGAATCGTCCGGCAGCGCAGGAACGTGCGACTCCCGCAGCCCGCGAGGCGCCTGCGAATCGTCCGGCGCCTGCCGCCCGCCCGGCTGCTCCCGCGAATCGGCCCGCAGCGCAGGAACGTCCGGCACCCGCCGCACGACCCGCCCCCGCAGCCCGTCCGGCTCCTGAGAGTCGTCCGGCTCCGCAGGCACGTGAAGCCGGCAAGGACGAAAAGCGATAGACCCGGCCTACCGGTCAGTTTTTGTCTGGGTGTTCGATCTTTTCGACTGCGTAGACCTGCACCGGGCCTTTCCCCGATTCGAGGCGTAAGCCAGGCCGATCGGTCAGCGCGGCGAAAATGGATGCGCCCAACCGGGTGTTGTTCGCCGTGCCGGAGGGCCCGGGATCTGGATAGATAATCCGCCAGCAGCCTTAACCGGTGCACCAATCGACTCGACATGTCCGCGTTCCGGTTTGTTGTTACGGAATGTCACCGGGTGGGCTGCGTCCGTTTGTGTGATCTTCGCACCCTTGGCGGCCTGAATAGGAAAGGTGTACCTGCAATTTGCGGGTTTCGGAGCGCGGCACGAGGCCGAAGCGGTCGCGCAGTACGGTCTGGGTTCTCGACAAGCGCGCTTTGGCACCGTCCTCCGGGAAACCCAGCGCGGCGGCCACGGAGGTCTTATCCCGGTGATTGCCGCGTGACCGAAGAACCTGGCTGCCGGGTGACGCCGGATTCGTCGTGGAAGAAGATCCAGGCTTGCCGCTACCAAGCGTTTTTTTACTTCCGGCCAGTGCTGCTCCATCCAGTATTTAACCTTCCGTATTTGACCTCCAGACCCCACACGCGGCGATGAGCGATAAACTAAATGCCGAACGAAAACCCGGCAACGCGACCACGGTAAATATGAAAATGATCAATATGAAAATGCAAACGGTCGCACTGACCCTCACGCTGATCGCAGCCACCTTGACGATGGCCACATCAGCCAAAGCGGCTCAGCCCCGGCCGCAGGGCCCGTGCGACATTTATCGCGCATCGGGCGCACCCTGCGTAGCTGCCCACAGCACCACGCGCGCGCTGTATGCCGCATACAACGGCCCTCTCTATCAGGTCCTGCGCCAATCGGACGGCAAAACTCTGAACATTGGCGTCGTTGAGCCCGCCGATTTGCCGTCACCCACGGCGGGCGGATACGCCAACGCGGCCGCGCAGGATGCGTTCTGCGCCAACACCTGGTGCTGGATCACCATCATCTACGACCAGTCCCCCAGCCACAACGACCTCACGCAGGCGCCACGAGGCGGCTTCAGCGGCCCGGCCCTGGGCGGGTTTAACAACCTCCCGATCGCCGACATGGCGCCGATTACGATCATGGGCCACAAAGCCTACGGCGCCTTCATCGAGCCGGGCATGGGTTTGCGCCAGAACAATGTGAAGGGCACCGCCGTCGATGACCTGGCGGAAGGCCAGTACTGGGTGATCAACGGCAAGCACTACAACTCCGGCTGCTGCTTCGACTACGGCAACGCCGAGATCGACAGCCGCGACGACGATAACGGCACCATGGAAACTACCTACTACGGCGACGCCACCAACTGGTATCACGGCAACCAGCCCGGCCCGTGGGTCATGACCGACCAGGAAAACAACCTCGTCGGCTGCGTCAACAAGGATGCGGGAAAGCTCTGCGACAGCCTGCCGAACATCACCTGGCGATTCGTCACCGCGATGGCCAAAGGCGAACCGCACCACTGGACCTCCATGGGCGGCGACGCGCAGCGGGGAGCGCTCCGGGTCATGTTCGACGGCCCGCGCGTCAACGCCACTTATGACCCGATGCGCAAGCAGGGAGCAATCCTGCTCGGCAACGGCGGCGACAACAGCGTTGGCTCGCAGGGAACTTTCTATGAAGGCGCGATGACCGCCGCGGGCACCTTCCCGAAGGACGCCACTGACCAGTTGGTGCAGGCCAATGTTGTGGCTGCCGGCTACGACGTGCAGCGTCTGAGCGTGGCTCCCGCGTCGGCGTCGGCGACAGCCACTCCGCCGGGACTCCAGACATTCTCGCCGGGGTCTTCGCAGGACACCACCGTGACGTTCACAAACACCACCGGTGAGCCTGCCACAAACGTTCAGTTGAGCATTTCCGCGCCGAGGCAGTGGACGACTCAGACCTCAAAGACTTTCCCTGCGGTCGCGCCCGGTGCGACCGTGAGCGCAACTTTCAAAGTTACTTCGGGGCCGGCGGCCTTCAACGGCGATCTGGTTGGCAATGCCCGGTGGACGACTGCTGGTAGAGCGCAATCCGAAACCACCGTAGAGAAAGTACGCAACGTCAGCCCGGTAAAGATCAACGAGTTTCGCGTCAGCGACGGTTCTCCCGCCAACCCGACAAATTCGTTCATCGAACTCTACAACGCCGGCGCCGCTGACGTCGACATCTCCAACTGGTCCCTGACCGAACACGCAACCCAGCAGGCCATCTTCTCGGCGGTGAAAATTCCGGCCGCAACGAAACTCGCCACTCACGGCTTCTACCTGCTCGGTCTCTCCAACTCCGGACTGGCCGTCCCAGCGCGCGCCGGCGACACCACGCTTAACGTCAGGAACACGAACGGCATGTCGGTCGGCGACATGATCGCTATAGACACCGAGACCCGCAAGATCGCCGCCATCGGGACGCCCGCCAGCGCCAGTACGACGCTGTGGCAACCCCTCCCCGAGGGTCCGATAATCACGATCCCCGCCGACTCAACCAGCGTGCCAGTCACGAGCACGGCTGGCTTCTCGGTCGGTGAGAAGATCGCCATCGGCTACGGCGCCACCTATCCCGCCGTCGCAAACGCCATCGAGCATTACGAGGTGGCCACAGTCACCGCCATCGGCAAGCCAGGCACACAAGCGCTGCTGGGCGCCGAAGCGCGCGCCGGTGCGACCAACATCAAGGTGACGTCCACCGTCAACATCTCAGCCGGTGACAAAATCCGGCTTGACATCGACAGCAAGGGACATGGAATCGAGACCGTCACGATCACGCGCGTCGGCACGCAGTCGACCCGCACCGCCCTCACAGCGGATGCGGGCGTGGGCGCGACCAATATCAAGGTTCGGGGGAACGGACCCGGTCGCGGCGCCCAGGGTGGTGTTTCTTTCGCCCCGGGCGACAAGTTGATCGTGGGCTCCCCCGCCAATCGTGAAACGTTAACTATCACCGCCGTTGGCGACGGTATCGACTTCACGCCGGCCCTCTCCCACGCGCATTCTCTCGGCGACGCAGCGGTCGATCCAGGTACGGGGCTCGACATCGCCGCCCCGCTGAAGTTCAACCATGCGGCGAACCTCCCCTTCAGTGACAGGGGAACCGGGATCACCTTCACGCCTGCGACGGCCTTTTCCCATTCGAGCAACGAACCCGTTCAGCCGCTCGGCGTTGGCATCACGCTGGACCGCCCCCTCGCCGGCGCTCACGCGATCGACGCAGTTGTGCGTGACGCTTCAGTCACCACCGCGGGCTATCAGGGAACCCCTGTGCCCGACCAGTGGTTCGGAGGCCCTGCCCTCTCCACCGCTGCGGGCAGTATGGTGCTGCGTGACGCCGCTGGTCTGGTCGTCGACAGCCTCAACTACGGCCTCCTCGTTGACCCGTGGGCTGCCGAGGGTTACCAGGCCACCTCCGGAACGGGCCAGAGCGGCTGTCGCGTAACTTCGCCCGGTCCCGCCGGAGGCTTCGGGCCCGCTGCTGCCGCTTCCACGATCAACAGAAGTGCAGGCCGCTTCCCGGACGGCGCCGACACCGGCAGCAACTGCACCGATTTCCTGTTGCAGCCTGCCACCACTCTGTCAGCCGCAACGGCCGCAGGCGCAAACAATATCAAAGTCGCAGGCATCGCAGATTTCATGGCAGGTCAGACCATCATGATCGATACCGGCGCGAACCTGGAGACCGCCGTCATCGCGACGGTCGGCACGGCGGGTGCGACAACGATTGGCGCCGCCACCAGCGTGGGCGCGACCGTGATCGCTGTCGGCAGCGCCATAGGTTTCAGCGCCGGCCAGTCCATCGCCATCGAGAGCGCCGGTGGCGCGAACCGCGAAACGGCGGTTGTCATCTCCAGCACCGGGGGAGGCCGAGGCGGCGGCGCCACAATCACCGTCGCGCCGCTCACTCTGGCGCACGCGGTCGGGGCACAGGTCTCCGGCACCGGCATCACCCTCACCGGCGCATTGAGCAAAGCGCATGCCGGCGGAGCCCCCATCGCCGGCGACGTTCCCACCCCCGGCGCGCCGAATCGATATTACGCGAGAGGTCATTGAGCCGTCCCGGACAACGCAGTGATGTCGCCGACGCCTCAAGCTCGCGCTGCTGGAACTGGGCATGGGCCACTGCGCCGGTCTCATCCAGGATATGAGACCCCTTAACGTTGCGGAGTAAGCAGTTCGGACGCATTCTCTGTAATTGTTCCACCCGGGCGCACCGTGACACGACGAGCTCGTGCGAGTGCCTGTTCGAACAGCGTAGGATCGCCGATCAAACCGGACGCCCCTCGCCATGCGAATAGCAAATAGTCCCCAGGAACCACGTCGGTGATCGAGTAACCGCCAGTCGTGCTGGCTCTGTATACGCGTCGATACAGGTTGTTGGTTAGCTTTTCGGGTTCGATGCTTTGCAACACAACCATAGCGTCCGAGACGGGAACGCCTGCCAAATCGAGCGCTCTGCCTGCCACAGTGCCGGCTGAGAAATCCAGCTCCGGATTTACGCCCGTCAACGGCGTGCGACCGTCGACTCTCAGTATTAGTTCACGCACGAAGAAATGCGCAGGCTCACCAGCGTGTACGCGAACCCGATATTCGCCGGTTTCAACCCCAGCGATCTCAAAAGAGCCATCGGACGCAACGTTCGAACTCCCACCGCTTCCGCCAATTCCAGCGCGTGTCGCTGCGGCTGTCGGCTCCAGGTAAACACTCAAACAGCACGGTAGTATATGACCTGCGGCGTCGAGTCGACCCGCGACCCTCGTCCGCGCCGCGCGGAGAACTAAGCCCTGTTGGTCCGCGTTACCAATTTCGACTGGGAAAACGGCGGACCGAACGACGTTGTTGGTTGCGCCCACCCATTGGAAATTTAGAAAGTAGCGTCCGGATTTCAATCCTTCGAGGCGGAATTCGCCGTTGCGTATAGTCCCATTGACAGATGTGCCCGCGATCAGGTCTGCCGAATGGGCTTGCAGAAACCTGGCTTGAGCCGGGGCCTCGGTTTCCGAGTCGATGAGTTGGCCTTCGAGTGAGAAACGCGGTGCGCGGCGCAATCGGAACTCAATTCCCTCCATTTCGCTGCCTTCGCGTAACTCAATCCTGCGTGCCCCGTCCAAACCGAATGCATCCGGGTAAAGTACGGTATCGTATCCGTTGTACGAAGTCCGTAAATAATATGAGCCGGGCGCAAGGCCAGGTATTCGCCAGTTGCCGCGATCGTCTGAGTACGCGAAGCCCCTTGATACGGGCTGCAGCGAGACCGCGCCATAGTTGTAGTTCAGCACCGCGATTTCAACGATGGCTTTTGATATGCCCTTGCCATCCGCACCCACCACTCGGCCGCTGATGATTGCGGATCGTCTAAGCCGGATGGTAAGAGGTCGCCCAGGTTCGACATGAGTGACATATTCAGGGAGAAAACCCGACTGCTCGATGTAAAGGGTATAGACGCCACCGGCTAACTTGTCGAACCGAAAACCCCCATTTTCATCCGTCTCAATTTGGCCGATCCTATTGTGGAAGCCAAACGATTCGTCCTGTAACGAAACCGTCGCTCGTATGGACGGTACGCCATTCTCGCCCGCGTAGACGTGCCCTACGAGGACCGACGTGTCCGGCACCGGTGGTGCCTGGCCCGTCGCAAAGGCGACGAAAGCGACCTGCATGACGAATGTCGCAAGAATAATTTTCATCGGCCCTGCACGGGGTTGCTCTAAGATTAACATCGCCAGATTGCGCCCTTCTTGTTGAGACTGTGGCCCTTGTGCCCGCGAAGTCGGGTTGGGGGAAGGCGCCTTGACGCATAGTCGGCCAACCGGAGATGTGGCCTTCAAACATCGAACGTGTATACTTATCCGCCATGGCAGCCATGCGTCCTCATTCCCGCAAAATGGCCTCGCGGGCGCTGGCGATTTGCGTCTGCATCGCGTGCTCCCTCTCTCTGCCCTCCGCGTTTTCCGAAGTCGTCCGGGTCGAAATCGCCGGTACGACACCCTGGCTTGGCGGCAAGGCTTTGGGAAAGGCAGGCTCGTACGAGAAACTCCAGGGGCGCGTCTATTTCGACATCGATCCGGAAAGCCCCACCGGCCGGCGCGTCACGGACATTACCCTCGCCCCGCGCAACGCGAAAGGACGCGTCGAGTTCTCAAGCGACTTCGTTCTCGTGCGTCCACGCGATCCCGCGCGCTCGCGCCACTCCGTTCTTCTCGAAATTCCCAACCGCGGCCTCACGCAGGCGAATGGCTCGTTCTTTTCCACGGCTCGCGGCTCCCCATTCGATCTGCTGAATCTGGGCGCGACAACTCTGCGCGACGCCTTTCTGTTCGAGCAGGGATTCACCGTCGTCTGGCTGGGCTGGGAGTTCGATCTTTCACACAACGAAATACGAATGGAAGCGCCCGCCGCAAATGTGACCGGCGTCGTCCGTCATTCCGTAGTCCCTACTTCTGCCGGAGGTCACGTTTTCCGGTTGGGTGGCGCGAACTCTTACTGTGCGTCAGATGCTGCGCAGCCCGACGCCCAACTTCTGGTGAAGTCTTCCTTCGATGGCGCAGCCACGGTTCTGCCGCGAGCGGGTTGGTGGTTCGCGCGCGTCGACGGAGACAAACTCGTCCCAGATCCGTGTGTGGTCGTCTCGCGCGATGAATTCGCGCCGGACAAAATCTATGAGCTGATTTACCGTGGCGTCAATCCTCCGCTGGCCGGACTTGGCGAAGCTGCGGTAAGCGACTTCGTTTCGTGGCTCAAGTTCGGCGGCGCACCGTCGCCCGTGCGCGACCATCCGGAGACCGTGTCGCGCGTTCTCGGCTTCGGCTATTCGCAGAGCGCCCGGTTTCTGCGCGATTTCCTGTATCGCGGATTCAACGCCGACGAACTGGGTCGACAGGCATTCGACGGTCTTTTCATCGCGAGCGCCGGAGCCGGCCGTGGCAGCTTCGATCATCGTTACGCGATGCCGGGAGCGGCGGGCAACTCCGTGCTCAGCGACCTTCGTCCGGTCGACCTATTCCCGTTTACCGACGGCACTGAGGACGATCCCGTCACTGGCGCGAGCGATGCCCTGTTGCGTCAGGCGGAATCGTCGCACACTGTGCCGAAAATCTTCTATACTTACAGCTCCACGGAGTATTGGGCGCGCGCGGGATCGCTCGCGTATACGACGGTGGATGGCGCAAAAGAACTCCCGTTGAGCCCCAGCGCCCGCCTCTATTTTTATTCCGGAACGCCGCACGCGCCGTATCCGTTTCCACCCATCAGGAAGACGGCGGCGGAGGCATTTGAAAACTACGCCAACTTTGCCCGCGCGGATTGGTCGTTTCGTGCTCTGTTGCTGGATCTGGACGAATGGGTTACAAAAGGCACGAAACCACCCGATTCGGCGTACCCTCATCTCTCTTCCGGATCCCACGCTGCCGATTTGGTGAGCCGCGATCGCCTTGAGTCTCCCCAAATACCCGGGGCCAGGTTCCCGGCGTGGATGCCAGGCAACTGGAGGATGGATTACGGTCCGGACTTTTCGGCCAAAGGGATCATCGCCAACGAGCCGCCGAAGGTCGGAGCACCATACACGGTTCTGGTTCCGCGCGTGGATCGCGACGGCAACGACGTGGGCGGCATTGCATTGCCCGATGTGGCTGTTCCGCTGGGCGCCTTTACCGGCTGGAATTATCAGCTTCCGGTGCAGCCCAACCTCAAATACCTTGCGGGGCTCGTGGGCAGCTTCATTCCATTCCCCCGGACCGCGAAGGAGCGGAAGACTTCGGGGGATGCGCGCCTCTCGATTGAAGAACGCTATTCCGGCCACGACGATTATCTGGAGAAGGTGCGGGATGCGGCGCAGTCCCTCGTTTCGCGGCGGCTGCTTCGCGCCGGGGATGTGGATGCAATCGTCGCGGAGAGCGCCACGCGCTGGGATTTTCTGATCTCGGCGCGTCGGTAAGGAAGACCGGAAAACGAATGGCGTGGTAAGCATTGCGGCCGCTGCTTTCGGAGGAGTTGACACCGTTTGCCGGTTAGCGCACGCGTCAGCGGGGTTGCAGGTTGTCGCAGGTCTCAGGTTAGCTATCGGTCCTGCAGGCAGCCGCAGTGCCACCAGCCGCCCGTCTGCGCACGCAGCCGGGGCGCGGGTTTCCGGCGCCAGCATCACCATCACCAGCGCATTGACCAGGGCCAGGGGCGCCTATAGAGTTACCCTGGCGGGGTCCTCATTTCTTCCGCACTTCCAGCAGCACCGGCCGCGCCAGCGAACTCACCTCCGGATCGTAATACTCATAAACGCGCGAAGCGAAGGTGCTCGCCCGGATCGGATACTTCGCCCGCAGACGGAACGACAGCTTGAGCGCATCGCCTGCGGCGATCGAATCGAAATACAGAATCGCCTGGGTGGGAGTCAGCGTGAACTTCTCCAGACGGCCGCTCTTTTTCCCGGCGCTTTTCTGCCGATAGGCATCGAGATCTTCGCTGAGCAGCTCGAAGCCCGGCGGGATACCAAGATCCACCATCACCATGTTGGCCGTGGTCCCGACGCGATTCCTCACCGTCGCGGTGGCGGTCGCAATCTGGTCCTGTTCGAGGCGGGTGCGGTCGTAACTGACATCAATCGAGAGCGCCTCTCGCTCCGGGCGATCGCTCCACGGTACGAAGTAGCGGCCAGCCACCTGGTACGCTGGCAACCCCTCGCCGGCAAACCGAATCTCCACGCGATTCCCCGTCTGCGCATCGCTGCCTTTGAATACAAACTGATGAAACAAGTCGTTGTTCTCCGCGGTCAGAGTCAACTTTGCCGCCACCTTGCCATTCAGCAGAACCTCAACGTCGCCCTTCGCCGTTCCGCCGCCGCGCCCGGTGGAGAGCAACAGCGCCCGCAGCGCCATGATGGTCGCCTGTGTTGTGCCCCAGGTGCCCGCGCTGTCTTTTTTAGCCACGATGTAGTTCATCGCCTTCGCCGCAACCGCCGGTTCACCGCCCCACTTCAGCAGCGCCTGCACCGCAAGCCCGGTCGTCTCCACCGTGGCGCTCGTTCCACTGCCATACATTCCCGTCTGCGCAGCCTTCCACAACACCTGATCGTTCTGCTCATTCTTCGCGTCCACCAACATGCGCAGCATCCGGTCCGCGAACGCGCGATCTCTGCTGTAATCCACCGCGAAGTTCGCCAGCACTGCAAGCGTATAGGCATCGGACCTGGTTGCCTCGCTCATATGGGTCTCGATGAACTGCCGCGCCCGATCGACGGCCGGTCCGTTATATCCGGTCACTTCGAGCGCCCACGCCACATACGCGGTAATGCGCAGCACGTCCGACTGGAAGTTGTTGGTCGCCCCTTCGTTAATGCCTCCGCTATCCGGTTTCCAGCTGCCATCGCCCTGCTGCTGACTGGCCAGCCAGGCCTGCGTCCGCTGAATGATCTTTGGATCCACATCGTGCACCTTCGACATGTCGCTGAACTCCATCAGCCCGTAAGAAGTCAGAATCTTATTCGCCGGAGCCGTTCCGAACCAGGAAAATCCACCGCCCGGCACTTCAAACGTCACCAGCCGCTGATAGCCGGTTGCGATATAGCCCTGAGCCTTCGCGCTGACTTCCGGCGTCAGCTTCTTCGTGCGCTTCATGTAATCGAGGGCCAGCACGTTGGGGTACGTGCTTGACGACGTCTGCTCGAAGCAGCCGTACGGCATGCGCAGCAGAGTATCCATCCCTTCCACCACCTGGCTCAACGGACCCGGATAGAGCCGCACAAAGATCGTGCTGGCGTCAGGAATCGCTGTAGCGGGAAAGTTGACCTCATGTTGCGCGACTGGAGCGACGCTGTCGAGACGGCCGTTGTAGACGATACTCTGTTCGCGACCGTTCGGAACCACTTCGATCTCGCGAACCAGAATGTCGGCGCGCTTCGCACCCCCATCCATCTCCGCCCGCAACGTCAGTTTGAACTTGCCTATGCGCTTTGCGGCGATATTGAACTGCGATCCGCCCACCCGTCCCGATTCCACCGTGACGTTCTTGTCCGCGACATCGCCCTCCAGCGAATACCAGTCGCTGCCTTCGAGACGCAGCCGGACATCGCCCCGCGAGCCCGAGTAGTTATAAAGAGCCACCGGAATCGATACCTCATCGCCCTGGGTGAGAGTTACCGGCAGATCCATCTCCGTGAAGAAATCCTGGAAGACCTTCAGGCTGGAAGTTCCGCTGCCCAGCGCCCCCTGCTTCGTCGACGCCAGCATTGCCATCCGCCATGTCGTGATGTTGTCGGCGATCGGAATCGTGACACTCGCGCGGCCGTCCTTGTCCGTGATAATTTCCGGTGACACGTACAACGATTCCGGGAACCACGAACGCACATGCGTCTCCGGGGCAGCGACTTTGGTTGCAACCGAGGCAAACGCGCCGGTACTTACTGACATGGCCGTATCCCTGAGCATGGCTCGCATGGGACCCGGAGGTGGCGCCGCCATCGGGAGTGCGCTTGCCGCCGCAAACTGCACGTGGCCCGCTTCGGCAGTCACACTGATCGATTCACTGACCGCCCCGATTTGCAGTAATACCGACGCGACTGCGCGTTCGCCCTCCTGGAGGACAAACTCCTGCAGCGAAGTCCTGAAACCGGGCGAAGATACTTCCAGCCGGTACCGCCCCGCGTGAAGCGCCGACAGACTGAAGCCGCCGTCCGCGCCGGCTTTCAGCACATACGTCGTGCCGGTAGCGTCTTCCATGATCCGGATCCTGCTGCCTGCCACTACGGCCCCGGCCGGGTCCACCACGGTCCCCGTGATTCCCACGCTGCCCGCATGAACGATCCTGATCGTCCCCGCATCGTTCGTCGATTTGCACCACGGATCCACAACAGAGTCGACAAGGTCGTCTCCGGTACGAAATTGTCCGTCCGGCCCCGCACTGCGAACTTCGCGGGAGCCTGTATACCAGTTCGGATTGCCGATCAGAAGGGTGCTGCCCCAGGGATCCGCGAGATTGACGCCCCATAATCTCGCCTCCAGCCCAGTCCCACTGCAACGCTCCCCATCCGGTCCTCCGCTGCGCTCCAGCGCGGCCGTGACTTGACTACTCTGAGCATGGAACCGTTTCTGATATCGCCCGAGGTATTCCGCGAATTTTCCGTTTGCGTCATCGCCGCCGAAGTTGAGCGAGGCATTATTCGTACCGACCGTCTCCGTGGCGGAGAACAACGCCCGCGCCGCACGTTGCTGTTGGTCGTCTTCAGTCGCCGAAATTACCGTCGGCAAGCTGATCGAATGAATTTCATACCGCGGTTTCATGAGTTCCTGTTCCAGATAAAAGAACACCTTCGCGAATCCCGGCTGTTTCTCCGCGAGCGCGAACACAGCCTGATCCACCACCTCGAGACCCAGCACGGCCTGCACTCCTTCGCCCCGCTTGTTGATCACGCGAAAACCGATGCGTGCTTCATCGCCGGGTTTGTATACCGGCGCGTCCGATGTTGTCTCGATCCGCAGCTCATCCGCCGGTTGAACAAAAACCATGCGGTGATCGCCGATCGGCCTCCCGTCGCGGCCGAACACATAAGCGTTCAGATCCACCGTGCCCGCCATGTCGGGCGTTGCCGCAAATTCCAGCCGCGCGCTGCCATTCACGATGTCGAGATCGTGGGTGGCAATGGTCTGCCCGTCTTTCACCACATCCACATAAACGCTGCCCTTCGTTCGAGTAGACCGAATCTGCAGGCGGATGCGGTCGCCCGCACGGTACAACGCCTGTTCGGTGTGCAACATGACGGCGTCGGACCCCGACCGCGATTCCAATACCAGCGGAACGGACGCGCTGTTGCCGGCGGTATCCTTCGCGTCAACTCCGATCCGGGTCGTTTGCCCTGTTCCGGTCAACTGAACGACGGCCACGCCGCCCGCGTCCGTGGTCGCTGTCTGATCCGCTGAATTCTGCGCGTGAACCCGAACCTCAGCTTTCGCAGGCGTTCCATCCGGATACGAAGTCAGAATGAAAACCTGGTTCTCGAATCCCGGGACCATGGTTCCGCTCTCGGGCACTGCTGTAACTAACAGCGGCGACTCGCTCACCATGACAGGCACTCCCTGAGTCTCACTGTGGCCTGCATTATCTTTCACCGTTGCCTCGATCAGAACGCGTGCCGCGCCATGGTTAGCCGCTTGCCCGGCGAAGAAGCCGGGCAGCCGCATGTCGAAAGCAAACGCGCCATCGCCGTCGGTTTTTCCCTCGACCTTTGCGGCATCCACGAGATCGACATCCATCGCCGATGCTTTGACTACAACCTCCGCATGGTCCACTGCTTTGCCGAAGAAGTAGTTGGTGCGGACCGTCCCGGTCACATGATCGCCCGGCCGGTAACCGCGCTTTGCCGTGGCGTCTTTATTCCCCAGATCGACATCGACCTTGAACCGCGGGAGCACGTAGCGCTCTACGTGCACGGCGAGCTCGGCCTGGTTCGGTGTCGCGCCGTCGCCGGAGTCTGCGAGCGAAGTCCTTAGGTGCCAGGTCCCCAGATTGACTTCATCGGCTAGGCTAAATTCGGCGGACGCCACACCGTAGGCGTCTGTCTGTGTAATCGCGCGGAAGACTTTATTTCCGCGCGAATCTTCCGCTTCAAAAGTCAGCTTCCGATTGTCGATGGCCTGATGGCTCGCGCGGTCCAGAGCAAGAGCGCGCACATGGATCGTCTGTCCCGGCTGGTAGACGTGTTTTTCTGTAGTCAGCAGAACGGAAGATTTGTCTTCGAGGCGAATTGCCTGCGTCTGCCCGGCAGTCCCGAGCGGCGTATCGACGGCATAACGCAGAGCGTAGTTACCCGTCAGTCCGGCTGGAAAGTGAAACTGAGCCCGCGTGGTGCCCCTCGGATCGATCAGGCCTTTGTATAGCGTCTGAGCCTTTTGCTCTGTGGCTTGCCCGGTTGCCAGCAGCTCGATCACAACCGATCCCGATGTGATCGGAGTCTCGTTGTCCGCTTCGTCGACAACCAGTCTCACCGCCGCCGGCTCACCCGTTACGTACGATTGCTGGCTCAGAACGTGAACCACCGGATGCCGCAGGATTCGCGAAATCGCGACGATCCCGCGCAGCGCCGCGGCGTGGTCTCCCCGATAGGTAAACCTGTAGCGAAGCCGATTCCAGACAAGGTCGTCGACAGCGGGCGATCCCCCGAGCGCCAGTTCCTGCTCCGGAAAGCCACGTCCTGCAGTGACGTTCACGTTTCGATCGAATCGCCCGAACACAGTGTCTTCCGGGTCGAGAACCTCGACCGTCAGGTTCCCGTCTCCGCTGCGTGGTGCGTTGTACGGAATCGAGACATGCAGTACTCCGTGCAGGTAAGTTGCAGACGGTGTGCTGTCCTTCCATTGCGCCTGTGAGAGCGACGTCAGCAACGCCATAGATCCGGCAACCAGCAGCGTCAGCAAGCCAGCGAGAAAAGCGAGAGACTTCTTCATGATCGACCTCCATTCGCGCCCAATGGGCGCTGTCAACCTGAGAACGGAGGCAAAAGAAGATCTTGCAGCCTGAAACTAATTATTTTTTTTGGATACGCCTGGTGCGGCGGCATACCAGCGATTCCCGTCGCGGCTCAGCCAGACAGCCCCACTATCGGTAGTCAGCTGGAAAGCGGCGCCTGAAGACGAATCGGATGCGGAGAGCGCTGCCAGGCTGACTGCCTTGCCGACCCAGACTGGTTTGACCGCTTTCCATTTGTTCCCTGCGTTCTGGCTCAGGAAAAGAGCGCCGGCGGAATCCGTCGCCAGCATCAGTTTGCCTTTGACGACCGTCGCGCTTGCAGGTAAGTGACTCGGCAAGGGTGTACCGGCAGGAGCCGGGATGCCCGCGACGACCCTCATGTTGGCAGACCGAAACGTCGGCAGTGGTGGGAGGGCTGGTTGCCGAGCAGCACTCGACATCTCGGTCTGGACCCGCGCGGTTTCCGCTGTCACGGAGATCGATTCCGCTACCGAACCGATCGGCAGGATGGAATCCACGCGCGCCATCTGGTTGGGCTGGATATTGACCTGTTCCGTCAATTGTTTGAATCCGGGCGCGATGAACTGCAATTCGTAGCGCCCGGGTTCCAGTCCCGCTACGTTGAATTGCCCCTTCGGATCGCTGGTCAAACTGCGGCTGGCAAGTCCTGCCAGCGGATGCAGTTTTACGGTGACGCCGGCAATTGCCGCCCCGGCCGGATCGGTGATTGTCCCGGCGATGCCCGTTGCCGCGGCGGAGTCCCCGGCGCTTATCGCAGCGAAAGCCCTCGGCGCCGGAGAGGCCAAAGGTGCTGTGCGCACCGGCAGAGTTGGGGAAGCGGCTGAAGGCGCGGCGGCTACCTCGGGACTGGGTGCCGGAGGCGGAGGAGGCACAGCGACGGGAAGTGCTGAAACGGGTTGAGCTACAGCGATTGGCGCCTCGGGCTGGGGAACCGTTCTCTTTTTCACAGGTGGCGCTTTTTTCTCAGGCGTCGGCTGGGACGTCTGAACCTGAGGCCCAATCTTCGTCGCCTGGGGTTCGGCAGCGGGTTGCTCGGATGGATGCGTTGCCATTGCAACCATCTCCGGAGCCTTTGGCGCGACTTTGAAGTGCTGATACAGGGCGAACGAAAGCACCAGAGTTCCGAGCACCATAGCGGCGCTCAGCGCGGGAATCGGAGTGAACCACCGTTTCCAGAAAGATAGCCTTTCAGGGACGACGGGACCGGGCAGCGGTTCCGAGGGCATAGGTTCCTCGGCCAGATAAACCACCTCCCGGCACATCGGGCACTCCGCAAGATGCGCCAGGCACTGCAGCCGTTCATGCTCCGGCAGTACGCCTTCGATGAAAGCGTTGAGCGAATCCGGGTCGGGATGCAGTCCGGGTTGTAGATGATCGCTCATGGTCGCTCCGGCTCCGCGGGCACTCCCTGTTCGTGGAACGCAGCAGTTTGGGAAGTTTGCAGCAGGCTTCGAAGATTGATGTTAATATCCCGTGGATCCGTCCCCAGCGCCTCCCCGGCAGCCGCCGCGCTCATACCCGACGCCCGCAGGCTCGCAATTAGCTCTTTATGGAGCCGGGCGGTCAGCCGCCCGATTCGCCGGCTCACCGTCGCCTCATGGACGCGCAGCGTTCGCGAGATTTCGAGCAGCGTGCGCTGATCGAGATACCAGGAAGAAAGCAGAAAGCGTGCTTCCGGATCGAGCGACCCCAGGGTGGCCCTTAAAGAATCCCCCAGCCGGAACAGAATATCCGGCGCAGGCGGCGTGGGCGCGACTGGCGCTGCGGTCAAATCGTCGGCCGGAAGCGAGGTCTCACGGCAGGTGCGGCGATGATGGTCCACATGACGCTGTGCCAGCGCGGCGCGCAGAAATCCCTTGAAAGATCCCCGCCCGGAATAGTACGCCAGCGGCGATCGCCGGTCTCCGTCGCGGCCAGTGACCCCGAACATCGCGGAGTAAAACGAATCCGCCAGTTCGTGCCCCATGGTCGCGGATCTGGTAATGCCTATCGCCGCCTGCGTGAGCGGCTCTTTATAGGTGGCCATAAATTGCTGCCACGCAGGGTCGCGTCCGAGTGCGCAGGCATGCGCCAGAGCCAGATCCCGCAGTTGCAGCGAGCGCCAGAAAGCGACGATCTGAGTTCGCGTAGCCGAAGCACCGGGGGCCATGCCGAAGTTGTATTTGACGCCGACTGAGAGTAACACTCGCGCGAATTCGTCCTTACCGAGTCCGACCGAACCAGCGTCGGCTGCCTGCCAGAACTCATCAGCCGAAAGGCCACACAATTCGAGCAGCCGCAGTTGAGGATCCAGCGCGTCACTCCCGGAAGAGATCGACGCCGCCGAATCGAGTGCCGCAAAGCCTGGCGATACCGAATCCAATCTCCCACTATATAGCGATTCAGCAGGAAACAGCCCTTTCTCCCGCGATCGAGCCGTATTTTCCGGTCGTCCCCCAGCGCGGATCCGGTTCTGATGCATCAGGCATTACAATATGCAGGTAAGGAAAATCTTCGGCTGGCTTTTCTATGAGATCAAAACTACAGGTTTGGATCGGCTTCGCCACGGCGGTGCTGGGTATCACCATGTGTGTATCTTTCGCCTCGGGGCAGACCCCGGCCGCCCCGGCGGCCCCTGCTGGCGCGCAGGGTCGTGGCGGAGGGCGCAACGGCGAGAATGCCCGCGGCTCCACGGCAACGTTTCCGGCGCAGCAGCGTCCGCCGGGCGATCCGGTGCTCGTCGCTCACGGCAAAACCCTTTATGACGTCGATTGCCAGAGTTGTCACGGCGCAGATCTTCGCGGAACCACGCTGGGCGGCATTAGTCTGCTGCGATCCCAGGTCGTTCTGAGCGATCAGGACGGAGAATTGATGCAGCCGATCATCGAGGGCGCACGCAAGAGCACGGGCATGCCGGCAATCAATATGACGACGGCGGATATCGGCGCGCTCGCGACTTATATTCACAGCGTCGTAGCAACTGAAAAAGGGCAGGGCGCCCCGCCGGCTCCCGGCGTGGAAGCGCCGACCGCGCTGGTGGGCGACGCCGCCGCGGGCAAGGTGTTCTTTGCCTCGCAGTGCGCCAGCTGCCATTCCGTCATGGGCGATCTTCAGGGATACGGGACGAAATTCCCGGATGCCAAGGCGGCCCAGAACCGCTGGGTATCGGGCGGCGGCGGTGGACGCGGACGAGGGGGTGGAGGCGGCGCGCCGGACGCACGAACAGTGATGGTTACGGTCACGCTGTCATCGGGAGAGATTGTGCAGGGTTCACTTCTGCTTGTCGACGATTTTCTGGTCAGCCTGACGCAATCCGACGGGACAGTTCGCACCTTCAGGCGGGATGGCGATGTGCCGAAAGTCGAAATCAAAGACCCTATGCAGGGACACAAGACATTGCTTGACACGATGAAGAACAAAGATATGCACGATGTGACGGCTTATCTGGAGAGTTTGAAATGAGGATCCGGAACTTAGTCTTCGCGATGTTTCTTTTTCTGCCCGCGCTGCTGATAGGGCAGGGAAAAGGGCTCGAACCCTCCGATATTCTTCAGCCTCTGAAAGATTCCTGGCCCACCTACAGTGGCGATTACACAGGCAAGCGATACAGCGAGCTCAAACAGGTCGATAGGACCAACGTCAAAGACCTGACTCTTGCGTGGTTCGCCCGGTTCACTGCGGGCAATGGGGGCAATGCGGCCGGTGGCGGACGAGGTGGTGGCCGCGGCGGCGCCGTCATTGTCGGCGGGGAAGGCACAGGCGAGTTTCCTGCCGGTAATGTCGGCATCAAAGCGACGCCGCTGGAAGTGGACGGCACTCTCTATTTCTCGGCGCCCGACAACGCCTGGGCCGTGGATGCGCGGGACGGGCGCGAACTCTGGCATTATTTCTGGAAGACGCGCGGCTCCACGCACATCGGAAATCGCGGCCTGGCCATGTGGCATGACTTCATCTACATGGAAACGCCCGACGATTATCTGGTGTCGCTCGATGCCAAAACCGGCAAGGAGCGCTGGCACAAGCAGATCGCGGATCTGGCGCAGCAATACTTCTCAACTCCCGCACCGATTGTGGCCGGGAATCACGTCCTGACCGGCACGGGCAACGACATCGACTCACCTGGATTCCTGGAATCTTTCGATCCGGAAACCGGCGAACTGCAATGGAAGCATTACGACGTGCCGATGAATCCCGGCGATCCTGGTCTCGATACCTGGCCGAGTCTCGACGCGGCTCGTCACGGCGGCGCGCAGCCCTGGAATCCCGGCGCCTACGACCCGGAAACTCACCTCTATATCTATGGCACTGGCAATCCCACGCCTGCCTACACCGTGGGACGCGGGGACGGCGATAACCTTTACACCTGTTCCACGATCGCGGTCAATGTGGACACGGGTAAGATGGCGTGGTACTACCAGTCGTCGCCTCACGACATGCATGACTGGGACTCCGCGCAGACGCCTGTGCTCGTGGACGGCATGTTTGGCGGAAAGATGCGCAAGATGGCGATGACGGCGGCCCGCAACGGCTACTTTTTTGTGCTGGACCGCGTTACAGGCGAGCATCTGTTGACGTTGAAATACGGCGAGGAAACGAACTGGTCGAAGACTCTGAACAAAGTCGGCGCGCCGATGCGCGATCCCGAGCAGGATGCTTCCATCGGCGGTTCGCTCGTATCGCCGAACTCCGACGGCACCATTAACTGGGAGCCCCCTGCCTTCAATCCGGATACCGGGCTGTTTTACACGGCCGAAATCAACGGGCATTCGATTTTCTATCTCACCGATCTCGATCCCCGGGGCTCCATGGGTCTCGGCGGGCATGAGGAAGATGCGATGGGCACCACCGGAAACTTCCTCACTGCAATCGATTACAAGACAGGGAAAGTGGCCTGGAGACACCCGTATGTAACCGGCACCGGAGGTGGCGGCGGGATGCTGACCACAGCCGGCGGACTGGTTTTTGCCGGCGACGGCGATAACAATATCGTGGCGCACGATGCCTCCACGGGTAAGCCGCTGTGGCACGCCAGAATCGGCGGCGTCACGAACCCGGCGGAGACTTTCATGCTGGATGGCCATCAGTATCTGGTGGTGGCGACCGGCGATACGCTGTGGTCGTTCCTGTTGTACTGACCAACCGGCATAGCTTCATCAGCGGCTGCCAGCTCAGGCAATGGTGGGTACATGCTTCAGCTATTGTACGGCCGAGCGACGCTCGGCGTTGCGGCGCTTCGCCGCGTCATGACAGCATGGGAAACGCGGCCATCGCTGCATGTCAGCTGTACGGTAAATCTGAGACTACTTCGCGGCCGGATTCCAGCCGTCACTCCCGCGCAGAAACACATCCGGCTGAAACGCCGCAGCCTGTTGCGCTGTCAGTTGACGCGACCAACCGGCCCGGTCGGCGCTCCTCGCGCCCGATCCCGTTGATCCGTATTCGCCGTACCAGGCAGTCGCTTCATTTTTCGCGTCGTTCCAGTTATTCCAGCCTTCCGGGCGAATAAAAGCATCCATCGCGCAATCGATATACACGACGCGCGAGTACGGTCGCCACGGCCGTCCCAGATAAGTCCCTTTCGTCTGATTCTCCGCAGTCAGCCGGGAATGGTAGAAAACAAAGCCAGTCGTCAGATCGGGTGAAGTGCGACTCTGCGCCGTGAGATAGCCATCGCCGCGGCTATGAATTTCGCAGTTATCGAAAACCGCCGCGGCATTTCCGAAGATGAAATCGACGTGACCCTCGATGTAACAGTCCTTGTAATACTGGCGGCCCGTGGAGGCGTACAGGGTGTCCTGCCAGCCGAGGAATCGGCAATTACGGAATTCAGCGCGATCGGAATGAATCATCAGCGCGACAGCCTGCGATCCCACGCCGAACGTATTCTCAAAAGTGATATTCGTGGCATGAAACTCAGCGCCCTGCACGTCGACGGTGCTGCTGAGAAACGTGCCCCCGGCTTCCTTCGCGCTCATCGCTGCGGTAATAATCGTCGTCGCGGCGTCCTCGCCGAGAAAGCTGGTGCGCGGACGATCCTGTGGAACAACCAGACGTTCCTTGTAAGCACCGGGGCGAATTTCGATATTCAGGCGTTGCCCGTCCGGCACGAACGGAGCATGGTCAATTGCCATCTGGATTGTCTTGAAGTCGCCTGAGCCGTCCGACGCAACGACGACCTGCATCGCGGGCAAACCGCTCACCAGCATCGGCCGCATGGCGGGAACGGCGCGCACGAATTCATGCGCCGCGATGGAGCCGATCTCATTGCGGCCGATCGGTCCGAGATGCGTGGTGTCGGGCTTCCCGTCTTTGTCGAGAGCATCGATTTCGAGGCAGCGCGCGGAGCCCAGCTTTTCGGCCTGCGCGCGCGTGAGAGTGTACAGATCCATCAGTGGCACGTTCTTTTCCTTCGCCACGGCGCGGGTTGCCTCGACATAGGGCACCAGGGAATCGGGTTTGATTTTACCGGCGTCGTCAAAAACGCGGCGAACAATGGATGTCACGAGCACCGGCTTCGCACCGGCCGCGCGAGCCTCATCGATATAACGGATCAGGTTGGCGCGATAGGTGGTGTCGGGATCGGTCTCGCGTTCGGGACCTTTGCCGCGTGAATCGTTGTGGCCGAACTGGATCAGGACGTAATCGGGTTTGGCGGTCAGGGCGGGAGCCCAGTCACCTTCGTCCAGGAAGCTTTTCGAACTGCGGCCATTGAGCGCGAGATTGATGACCTGAACCTGGGGGTTAAAGGAACCGCTGAAGCCTTTGCCCCAGCCGCCCTGGTCATTGACGGTCGAGTCCCCGACGAGGACGATCTTCACCGCGGCGGGACAAATCACCGGAAGCAGGCAGAGCAGCGGAACCAGATACTTCATATGCAATCACTTTAACAATGAATGGCCAGGCGACGGTAGTGCGAAGGGTGCGAAGATATTTCGTGCGGGCTTTGAAAGAGGGCATACATGGAACAAGGTCGGACGATTTCGATGACACTGGCATGCCTGTTGACGGCCGTCGCGGCCGTTGCGCAGCCTGCTCCCGACCAGACCTGCATGCCGCTCACGCAGGCCCATGCCGACGCGAGCGCGGGGACGCCAAACATCAATCACGATGGAACACCGCTTCCGGGCATCTCCGCGCCGGATATTTCACGTGGCTTCGCCGGCATTCCGCGCTCGGCCCAGCCCGCGCTCACGACATCGCAGCGTCGCATTTTGGAGTGCACGTATCGATTCGCTGAAGCGAACGCCGACGTGCCGTATACGCTGTTTGTCCCTTCCACCTACGACGCCAGAACGCCCACGCCGCTTGTTGTGGATCTCCACGGTCTGAATATTACTCCGTTGCAGCAGATCCTGTTCGATGGCACAACCGATTTCGCCGAACGATTCGGCTTCATCGTCGTGGCGCCCATGGGCTACAGCGTTTCGGCGGGCTGGGGCGGCCGAGTCGGCGCGCCGGTTCAGACCGCTCAGGCGAAGCCTGGCAGCGATGTGCGCTATTCGGCCAGCGAACTCTCCGAACTCGACGCCATGAGCACGCTGAAGCTGATCCGCGAAAAATACAACATCGATACCGATCGAATCTTTCTCATGGGGCATTCGCTCGGTGGCGCGGGGACTTACTTTCTCGGCGGGAAGTACAACGACATCTGGGCCGGGCTCGCGCCGATCTCCGGAGCGAATGGCATTGCCGATGCCGCGGCCGCTGAAAAATACAAGGCAATTCCGATGCTGATTATGCATGGGAACAAGGACTCGATTGTGCCGGTCGCAACTTCACGCCGGTCGGTCCTGGCGCTACAGGCGGTCGGTGCGCCACACCTCTATCTCGAGTTGCCCGGCATGGACCACGAGTTCTGGATCCGGCGCGGCGCCGATCATATGGAAAAGATTTTTCTTTTTTTCAGCATGCTGTCGAAGCGGACAAATCCCGGCTTCGTCACCCCGGAAATGGCGCCGCCACCCCAGGGCCGCTGAATCGGCGGTCCATAAACACCGGCAGATGCAGAGACCATCCGGAGAATTCCAGGGCGAGCCGGTGAAATTCATGGAATTTCCATTTTGATTTTCGGCTAACTTCGGATAAAGTGTTCTTACCACTGTAATGAGCTATCTGAATTCTTTGCGATTCAACTTCACCGGCCAGTTTCAGGCCGCGCCTTCGACGGTCAACAACGATCCGTTGCACTTCGATAATCGAACTTTCAAGCCGTCGTATCAGCAGCCGGGGGCGGGCGCTCAAAACGGCTGGTGGAATCCCACAGGGGACGCGGTATGGCGGCTAATAGGCTGCAAGGTCAGCGGCGTGTGGATGGGGAACGCACCGGCTCCGGTAAGCGATCCGATCCACGGCTATCTCGTCGCGGATTCAGACCGCTCGGTGTCCGCCAAGCTCGTGGACCTCGATCCGGAGCAGCAGTCCGTATCGGAGATCTGGGGCATGCAGGTTCGTATCTGCACCCCCGATGGGACGAATTTGATGCGGTCCCGGTATGCCACTGCGCCCTTCAACGATATTTGGGACCGCGCGCCCGGGGGCGGCGATTTGATCGCCGGGGCGGCGTATCAATCGGTGCTCGACGATATCGAATGGGGTGACATCGGGAACTCGCCCTTCCTGCAGGCCTTGCGCGCGGCATCGGCGGAATCGCGCAAGCTCTCAATCAAATTCAATGTCGATGGCTACGACATGACGCCGACCTCACCCAACTTCACGCGCGGCAGAATAATCGGGAGCATTGGGCCGTCCGCGGCAGGCGAACCGAACCACTTCGTCATCGGGCGGCATTTCACGACGACGGATCGCGGCGGCGGCAACTTCTTCGTTCCGAGCGGGAATATCAATTTTTGTCCGGCGGTGGTGGACGCGGGGGCTGGTAAGATCTATCTCGATTTGGGCAATGCTCTGCCGACCACCGTTTCCGGCGGCCCGATCAAGCCGCTCGGCACCCTGACATTGGGGTATATGAGTGGCGCCGCGGCTATCGACTCCATCGACTATCAGACTCCCGACTGGTACGAATCGACCGCCGGCGTTGTCGAGGCGCCTGCCGGGCGAAAGCTGACGGCCGACGAACTGAAGGGAATCGCGTCGAACCCGCTCACCCTCACGCTCACCGACGCTCAGGGGAATAATGCGGGGAGTGCCGGCGAGCCGCAGGACGGGCTGTATGCGCGCGCGGACCAGTTCGTATACCGACTCAGTCCGGGCGATGAAGCCGAGGTCCGCGTGTTCGCCACTACCTTCGGTCAACCCTACGCGGGCGCGCGGGTTGTCAGCATTTTCGACGCGTCGCAATTGCAGCCTCAAAGCCCTCTGGGGCCCGCGCCGGCCGTGGCAACTCCGGAAAGCGCCGTGGAGTTTCCGGCGCGCATCGTAGCGGACGGGCACGGGCTGGCGCGGCTCGCGATCCGCGCGTCTGACCCGGGAAACCCACGGCACTATATCGACGGGCAGGTGTATGGAGTGCGGCCGATTCTCGAAGCTTCACTGGCCTACGGTACGGGAGATAGCTACAACCCGTGGGATTTCGTCAGTCTGCTGGTGTTCAACACATTCCAGCCCGACGAACCGATTACGTGGTTCGGCTCTCTGCAGCCTATCTTTCAGCAGTATGCCAATCTCTATCCTGTCATGAAGAAGTTTCTCGATATGGCGGACTACGATTCGGTTTGCGCCAACGCGAAGCTGTTGCAGTTGGCGTTCGGGCTCGTCCTGGAAGATCCGAACTCGATGCCGATCACACGCGACCTTTCGCCCGCCAAACGGAAAGCGATTCTGCGCTGGCTCAACGAGCCTGGGGAGGACGGCAAGCCAAGAAAGGGCACGCCGCCGCCCGAGGCCGCCCTTGCAGCCACGCCGGAGCCGGCTCCTGTGGAAAGACCGGACGACGGGCCTGTGCGCGGCGGCAAGGCCAGCGCGATGAGCCGCAGACTGATGTTCCAACGCCGGCGCTGAATACAAATCAAACTGCAAAGGAAAGAATTATGATCCGCCTCAAAGCCGGACTATTCGCGGATTTAGACGGAACGCCCGAGGGTCTCAGGCGGGCGCTGCAAAACGCGATCGAATTAGAGCATGCGACCATTCCTCCGTACTTATACGCTCTCTATTCGATCAAACCCGGGGCCAACCTGGAGGTGGCCGGGGTGATCGCCTCCATCGTGATGCAGGAGATGCTGCACATGGCGCTCGACTGCAACATTCTGAACGCGATCGACGGGAAGCCGAGGCTCGACTACCCGGAGTTCGTGCCGAAATATCCGGGACCGCTGCCAGGCGGGGTGGAGAGCGAGTTGATTGTGCCGCTGGCGCCGCTGGCGAAGCAGTTGGTGAAGGACGTCTTCATGGTGATTGAAGAGCCCGAAGATCCGCTGCACTTTCCCGTGATTAAGGATCTTCTCGCCGCGGGAAAGCCCCCGCAGACCATTGGCCAGTTCTATGCGGGCATTATCGAACAGCTGAAGGAGCAGTCGGCTAAAGGCAATATCTTCACCGGCGATCCCAGGCGGCAGCTAACCACCGGTTTCCGGCCGCTGCAGGCGATTCACGTGCACGATCTCGATTCCGCGATCGCTGCGATCGACCTCATCGTGGAACAGGGCGAAGGGACGAAGACTTCGCCGCTCGATCCGGAACACCAGCCAGCGCACTACTACCGCTTCGCGGAAATCTATTACGGCAAGAAGCTGATTCCCAATCCGGAGATCAAACCCGGGGCGCCGGAATACGTTTACGGCGGGCACACGATCGAGTTCGACCCGGCGGGTGTCTGGCCGGTGGTGACGAACCCGAATAGGGACACGTATCCGCGGGGTTCGATGGCGCGCAATCTCAACGACACGTTCAACTACACGTACACGTCGTTGCTGAAATCGATGGAACTGCTGTTCAACGGCCAGCCCGACAGGCTGGGGCCGGCGATAGGACTGATGGAATCGATGAAGGAGCAGGCTCTGACGATGATGTCAACAACCATGGCCACAGAGCAGACGGCGGGACCGACCTTCGAATACCAGCCGGTGAACCCTTAGGTCGGGGATGGCGAAATCCGACGTGTCACGGCGCCAGGCGCGTAGCGGCAGAGTGACCGGCAGCCGAGGCGATAGCCGTCGCGAAATTCCCTTCGCACCATTTAACCTTCCGCTGACAGTCAGTTTTCGCTCGGACGTTGAATACTATCCACCACAATGACCGGCATCGGGGTCTTCTGTTGCTCCAGCCGCAAACCAAGCTGCTGCTGAAGAGCAGTGTAAACCGACGGCTGATCGTAGCCGGGAGGGGGAGTCTGGCCCCGAATGCCGTAGACATCGAAGATCAGCAAAATGTCGAAATTCCCTTCCATGCCGGTCTTGTCGAAAACCGGCCCACCCACCGTATAGTGCAGATTGTTTGCCAGTTGCGCTGTAGTTCGGATACCACATACGTTGGTATTGTCCCTGGTACAGGGCCGTGGCTTATCGCCGTCCTTCAGCGGAGCCAGTTTCGAACCGCCTTTGTCCACCACCAGGTTATAGGCAGGGAACTCCTTCATCTCCTGGTGAACCCGAAGTTTGAAACGCTCGGTCAGCAGGGACCGGAGCATGAGGGTCATGTCCTCTTTGGTGGCGTCCGCGGATATCGCCTTCGCTTCAATGTCGTACCAGTCCGACGTAAGCCAGCCCGGCCCGCCCGAAACCTGATAGTCCTCGACGCCCCACGCAACCTGAATCGCCTGCTTGATCCAGCTCGTTGCGGAAAGCCGGCCGCCTGGAAGAAACCGGAACCAGCCGCCCGCCTGCCGGTCGCTGAACTTGACGGATGCCACTTCAAAGGCAGGTACCGTGGCGGCTTGCGGGTTTGCGCCGGACGCGAACAGCAACAGCAGCAGGCCGGCTACCGCGAATGCGCGCGTAGAACAACAGGACATCCGACCACAAGCCTACCCTATTCCGTCGTATCGGCGTCAATCGGGAGCGCCAGGCGAAGCCTGACAGATCGCCTGAACCAGGCTCTTGGCGATCGGCCAGCGGGACTTAGGACGCTGGCTCAAGGGACAACTCGCTACCGTGGCGCAGCTTTCCGCCGCGATCGGTCTTGACTTCTGGGTGCTCTGCCTGATCAGCCGATTCGACGCCTCATTTCATCGAACGGTATTCTCAGGGTTCGACGAATTCCGCCGGCGTGGACTTGCGATTCGTTGCCCCTCTACTGGTTCATCCGGAACATATACAGACCGGTTCCGGCAGAAGCCAGGACCGCCTGCTTGCCATCCGGCATAAATGTTTCCGCGGGAACGTCGCCCTCTTGATTAGCGTGTTCTACTGTGCTATCTATGTAGCACAGTGTTCAGAAAGCCTAATCCGTCGTCCGGCGTTCCGATCTACGTTCAGTTGAAGGAACAGATTCGCCATGCCATCGAGACTGGCGCGCTGTCGGCAGGCGATCAGCTTCCAGGCATCCGCGGAATGGCGGAAACCCTTGTCGTCAATCCGAACACAGTCATCAAGGTATATCGCGAGCTGGAGCAGGAAGGCGTGCTCGAGATTCGGCACGGCTTGGGCGCGTTCATTGCCTTACGCCGGCGCCGCCAATCGCGAACCGAGGAGTTTCGGGATGGGCAGCGATTAGCTCGCGAATTCGTCGACGCATTGAAGGAGCAGGGCCTGGATGAGCGCGAGATTCGACGCCTGATTGAAGCCGAACTCGCCGGAGATTTTCAGCGGAGGTAATTCAGTGGCAGCAGTCATCGAAACGGTTGAACTGAAGAAGAACTATGGGAAGCACGAGGCCGTACGAGGGCTGAATCTGTCAGTTCAGGCGGGCTCAGTGTGCGCATTTCTGGGCCAGAATGGCGCGGGGAAGACCACGACCATCAAGATGCTTCTGGGAATGGTTCATCCGAGCTCGGGAACCGGCAGCGTCTTCGGCCGCCGAATTGACAACGAAAATGACAGCCTGTTGATCCGGCAAAAAGTGGCCTTTGTGGCGGAAGACAAACGGCTCTACGACTACATGACCGTTGAAGAGATCGTCCGTTTCACGAAGACATTCTTTCCGCGCTGGAATCACGATTTTGAACGCCGCCTCATGGAACAGTTCGACCTGCCGCCGAAGCGCAAAATTCGCGAGCTCTCGAAGGGAATGCGAACGAAGCTTGCACTGCTGTTGGGCTTCGCGCGCGGTTGCGAGTTGTTGATTCTGGATGAGCCGACGGAAGGTCTGGATCCGGTCGCGGTCGAGGACGTTCTGCAGATCGTGGTTTCTATGACTGCTGAGGGAACCACTGTGTTCTTTTCTTCGCATCAGATTGTGGAAGTAGAACAGATAGCGGATCATGTGCTGATGATTGACCGCGGCCAGTTGGTAATGGACGCGCCCATGGACCAGGTGAAGGAGCAATACCGGCACATCCAGGCCGTCTTCCCCGATCCCGTCGACGAGCGCGATTTTCGATTGCCGGGCATTGAAACGATTCAAGCGAAAGGGTGCGCGGTATCGCTGGTCGCCAGCCACAATGTGGATTCCATTCTGGAACACGTTCACATGTTGCGTGCCACAAACGTCGATGTGGTCCCTCTTTCACTCAAAGAGATATTTCTCGGGAAAGTGAAGGCCAGATCGTGAGCGCGCTCCTCTACAAAGCCTGGCGGGAAACACGGGTGCGCTTCCTCGCGGGTTTAGCGGCGGTGGCCATTATCTGCATCTTCCAGATCGAACAACACCATACTCATGATTTTTCCCACTCGGGCTGGGCGGGGTTGGGGATTCCTGATGACTATGGCTTTTTCCTATGGCAATACCTTTACGTCTACTTTCTGCAGCAGGGTTGGGCTTTGTTTGCCGTTCTGCTTGCCCTGGACGGTTTGATTCGGGAGAAGGCCAGCGGAACGGTCTCATTCAGCCTGGGTCTTCCGGTCAGCCGAAAGCGCTGGATGTTCACCCGATTGGCCGTGGTCCTGATGGAGAGTGCCGCGCTGAGCCTGTTTGTCGTACTCGTTGTCATCGTCGGCTCGGCTGTCATTCACCAAACCTTCTCCCTCAGCCAGGTGTTTCTTCACGCTGTCCTGATGGTTGCCGCCGGGGTCATCGTGATCGCCCTCGGCAACCTTTGCTATGCGCTATTCCCCGGCAATTATCGAAGCCTGCTGGTCGCACTCGCTCTGCTCGGAGTTCCGTACCTGTGGATTCAACGTCATGTGCAGCGCACACGTGTGACGGACTTGCCGGAGCCGTTTCGCGCCCGAGCCGCGCTTCAGCTTACGCGCCTGCGTGTCCCGCACCAGCCGTGGTGGGCACACTTCGATCTGGCGCACGCGATGGCCGGCCCCTGGCAACTGAACCTGACGACGACTCCCTGGGTTGCCCTGCTCGTGATCTGGACGCTGACCGCGCTCGTACTGGCCGTAACAGCGGCCCATGGTGATCGCATTGACTACTGATCCTTCCAATCGGCGCACAAGCTTCGGGTCCGCTGGCATTGCCGTCTTGTGGAAGGCCTGGCAGGAATCTCGCAGCCGCTTCTTTTCTGCGCTGGCATTGCTGGCATCGATTGTGATTTACGCGGTAATCACGGGTTCTGGAGAGGTCGCGCGCCAGCATTACAGCTATCCCGACAGGCCATACTTCTATTCGACATACATTTGGGGCGGCCTGTTTCACTATGCTCTTCAGGTCCTCTGGATTTGGGCGGCATTCGTCATCGCGTTGGGTGGATTGCGCCGGGAGAAAGCGACGGGCGCTGCCTTGTTTTCTCTCGGACTTCCGGTGACGCGCATGCGTCTGTTCCTCAACCGCGCAGCGCTGGCTTGTGCGGAGGCGATTTTGCTCGGACTCGTCTCCGCGCTTCTGATCCCGGTCGTTTCGCTCTTTGTCGGAGAGTCTTATCCATTCGGTCAGGCACTGGCATTCGGCGCGCTGATGAGCGTGGGCGGCCTCGTGATCGTTGCCGTCGGTCTGCTGCTTTCGGAGATGTTTGAGGGCGAGTTCACCGCCGCCGCAGTGGGACTCTGCGCGCTCACCACGATCTTTCTCAGCTATAAGGCAGAGACGCTGAGCGGATGGAACGTGTTCGACGTCATGAGCGCCATGTCATACGTAGACCAGACGACACGTCTGCTCAACGGATCGGCGCCCTGGCTGGCTTTGACCGTCTGTCTGCTCGTTTCGATCATCCTCCTGATCGCTACAGGCGTAATGATACGGGCTCGTGACATGTAAAGGGAAGTTTCGATAACAAGGAGAGTGAAATGCAAAATCGTGCGATGATCTTTGGAATTCTCGTCGCGTCTGCCTGCTATGCGCAGACACAAACGGATACTCCGGTGCAGTTTGATGTCGTTTCTGTGAAAATGCACAACCCGGAGAATCAGGGCGGCGGAATACAATTGCTGCCAAATGGAATCCACCTCGTGAACCTGCCGTTACAGGACTTCATCCGCGAGGCATACGGCCTGACCTTAAACGACCAGATCGTGGGAACTCCTTCGTGGGCCAATTCTGAGCGCTTCGATGTTGAGGCGAAAGTTGACAGCGCCGACGTTGCGGCCTTTCGAAAGCTGACTCTCGATCAGATTCGCCAGATGGGGCGCCCCATCCTGACAAACCGTTTCAAGCTTGCGAGCCACGAAGAGACGAAGGTCCTTCCTGTATACGCGCTGATTGTTGGAAAGGGCGAGACCAAACTAAAGCTTTCGACTATGAGCAGTGAAGACGCCAACGCACGGACTGGCGTGATTGAAATGCGTCACCCATCGAACCCCAATGGAAGCATGAATGAACTTATTGCGCGTGGAATCACCATGGACCAACTGGCAAAGGCTCTTTCCAAACAGGACTTGGGCCGTGTAGTTCTCGACAATACGGGCCTCACCGGCAAATACGATTTCACGTTGAGCTGGGCGCCGGCGAATGTTGCAGCAGATCCGAACTCAGCAAACACTTCCGGACCTTCCATCTTCACCGTAGTCACGGAACGACTCGGGCTCAAGCTTGAGTCGCAAAAGGGGGCCGTCCCTGTTCTGGTTATCGATCATATCGAAATGCCTTCACCCAATTAGTGGCATCCTACTGGTTCATCTGGAACATATACAGGCCGGTTCCGGCAGAGGCCAGGACCACCTGCTTGCCATCCAGCATAAATGTTTCCGCGGGAGCCGAAAGGCCACCGATTTGCGTGTGCCAAACCGGCGTGCCGGTCTTCGCGTCCCACGCCGCGAAGTTCTGACCGTCGTTGGTAAACAGCAGTCCGCCCGCTGTCGATAGCAGCCCCACGTTACCGCTGCTGAGCTGATGCCGCCACACCACCTTGCCCGTTTTGTAGTCGATCGCGTCGATAAACGTGCCATAGTTCATCTCGGCCGCGCTGGTTTCGCCGCCGAGGCCCATCGATCCCCGCGCATCGGGTTCCAGCAGGTAGTCGATACGCAACGCATTCGTCTCGTGCACATAGAACAGCCCCGTATCCGGCGAGAACGTCGGCGGCTGAAAATTCAGCACGTCGTCGTTCACAACCGACCCCGCGACACTCGCGTCCTTATGCGGGTTTCGCTGTACCTGCCCGCGGGCGTCCAGATGAAGTTTAGAATCGGTGCCGATGTCGGATGCGTAGTTATTCACCAGACCAAGCTTGCTGGTGATGAGATGCTCTCCTGTGACGCGATCCAGAACATAAAAATAGCCGTTACGCGTGGCCATCATCACGAGCTTGCGCGTGCTCCCGTTAAAGGGCAGGTCCGCGATGATCGGCGTCTGAGTGGAATCCCAGTCATGCGTGTCATGAGGTGAGGTCTGGAAATACCATTGCATTTTGCCCGTATCCACGTTGAGCGCGATGAGGCATGAAGTGAACAGATTGTCGCCGTCGCCACGCCCTGTCGTATAGGACGGGGTCGGATTGCCCGTGCCGTAAAGATAGAGATGCGTGTCGGGATCGTAAGAGCCTGGAATCCAGCTGGTGCCTGCCCCGTGACGCGCCGCATCCAGATCTTTCCAGGTTTCGAGCCCCTGGTCACCGGGATTCTGCGGAGTGTTGTAGTGAGTCCACTGGATCTCACCGGTTTCGGGATCGAGAGACTGTAGCCATGCGGGTGAATCCATATCGTTGCCTGGGCCGACCAGAATGTGGTTGCCGATAACGAGAGGAACGTTGGAAGAGAAATACTGCTGATCGAACGGGGCAATCTCTTTCTTCCAGACCTCTTTGCCGGTCCTCGCATCGAGGCAAACGACGTAATCGTCGTGGAAGGTGAAGTAGATGTAGTTGTGCCACATGCTGGGACCGCGGGTTCCGGTTGAGGTGCCGCCGCGGAACTTCCAGTAGTAATGCCAGAGAACGCTGCCGTCGCGCGCGTCGATGGAATAGACGTCGTCCCGGGTTGCAGCGTAGATCGTGCCGTCGACGAATATCATCCCGCCGCCGAAACGCGCGGGACCGCAGTTATTGGATTCGCCGTTGCCGAGACCCGCGACGATCGTCCCTGCACCGCCGCCGCGCCCTCCTCCACCACCGCTACGTCCGCCGGCGCCGGCAGCCGGACCGGTTCCGTCGGGACCGCAACCTGTGGTGATCGACGTATTCACCCATTTCAGGCCGAGGCCTTTGATGGTGTTCAGGTTGATCGATGTCAACGGGCTGAACCGCTTACCCGTCATATCGCCGGAGTAGCTGTCCCACTGATCGGAGAGGGGCTTCAGGATGTCCGCCGGATCGAGGCCGGCCGATTGAGCGTGCAGAAAAACAGGCGCGACACCGGAGAAGGCCAGAAGCGAAAAGACAATTGTTAAGTTTTTCATGGTTTTATTCGCTCCCTATTTCAAGGTCCAGAGAAATGCAGTGACGTCGTGAAGGTTCTTATTATCCGGGTCGTCGAGCGCCATTGCCATTTTCCTGTGCGCTTCCTCCGGGTCCTTCACGTCGACTTTTGGGGCCGGAGTGACATCCAGCGGGATGGTCTTGCGGGTGCCATCGGCCAGCAGGAGGATCACGACGTAGTCGTCCTTCCGGATCGATCTGCCTTCAAACTGCGTGCCGTTCGGCATAGTTACGGTTGCCTGCATGCCGCCGCGTCCGCCACCACCGCCTCCACGTCCGGCGCGAGGCAGAATTCCGTCAAACCAGCCGTTCTGCAGTGCCTTTGCATCCGCGTATTTCGAGGCGATACCCTTCATGTCGCCGGTCAGCGAATGGCAACTCGCGCAGGCTTTCGCGAAATAAGCTTCGCCGGCGCGCGCGTCACCCACCAGGACGTTCAGTTCGATACCCATCGGGTTGCGTCCGGGAGGGCTCCCCTGCGCGCCGGTCGTTGCCTCGATACTGTGCAGGTACTCGGAGATGGCCAGGCTGTCAGCTTCCACCAGATTGATCGTCGGGTTGTGTTTGGCGACGCTGGCGGTGATCAGTTCGCCGGCCTTATCGCTCAGAACAACGCCCGAGCGTATGAGGTTGTTGCCTTTGCCTGGAACGCCGCGGATATCGGATGCGTGGCAGGAGGCGCAGGTCGAACTGTACAGGGCCTTGCCGCGAATCAGAACCTCCTGCGATGCCAGTGGCCGCGTGTATTGTGTAAATCCGTTGGCGCGAACACCTTTGCCCGGAGCGATTGGAACGGGGTCGGGCACCGGTGTCGGGGTACCCTGCGCGTAAGTCAGACCGGCGATTGCCGATCCGGCGAATAAAGCTGCAATCAGATATTGTTTTCGAATCATGATGTACCCCCTTGTGACGTGGCCCATTGGCCATTCTATACGAACGTTTTTTTTTCGACGCCCTGGTCTCCCGCATGCACATTTGTCGGGCGGGTAGATATCGTACTGTCACGTTGTGCGGCCCGTCGCTTTTTACGTCGGATACAATTGGACTCACCATGAAGCCATCCGCCTGGAAGCTCATCGTTCTACTGCTTGTCTTCAGCGCCGGCGCGTCCGCACAACTTCGTATCGAGGTCTCCTTCCCCGCTACCCTTCACTCCGGCCCGATCACCGGTCGCGTCTACCTGAATCTCGGCCCGACCGGACAACTTTTCGGAGCCGACGTCAACGGCCTGCTTCCCGAGGCGGTAGCCGTCGTGGACAACAGCGCCGCCGGCTTCCCGATCCTGGCGCTGAAAGACGTTCCCCCGGGTGATTACAGCATCAAGGCGACGCTTTGTATCTATACTGAATTTCACCGGGAGGACGGCCACACCATCTGGGCTCACCTGGATCAGGGCGAAGGCCAGAACCCGGAGTCGTCCCCCGGCAATCTATTCAGCAATACGCAGACTGTTCACATTGATCCCGCGTATCCGTCTGCCGTTCGCCTGACCCTCGCGCAGGTCGTACCACCCAGGGTTATGCCCGCGGACACGGCACTGGTGAGGCACGTGAAGATTCAGAGCGCGCTGTTGACGAAATTCTGGGGCCAGCCAATCTACATCGGCGCGAGTGTGCTGCTGCCGGGAGACTACGATCGGCATCCGGACCAGCACTACCCGGCCATCTACCACCAGTTCCACTTCAACCCCGGCGCGCCCTTCGGCTACAGCGACAGCGGCCCACGCGCGAACTCGGGTTTCTCGAAGGATTGGAATGCCGATGACTTTCCCCGCGCCATCGCGGTAACCTTCCAGCACCCGACCGTTTACTATGACGATTCCTATGCCGTCAACTCCGCCAACAATGGCCCTTACGGCGACGCGCTCACGAAAGAACTGATCCCGTACCTCGAAAGCCACTTCCGCATGATTCCCGAAGCACGCGCGCGCACTCTCACCGGCGGCTCCACCGGCGGCTGGGAGGCGCTCGCCCTGCAGGTCTACTATCCGGACGTTTTCGGGGGAACCTGGGTATTCTGTCCGGATTCCATCGACTTCAGCCGCTACCTCACTCTCGACATTTACAACGATGACAATGGATTCGTGCGGCCCGGTGTGAGACCGGCCGCGGCCGTGGTTCTGGCGAGCGACGAGCGCCCTATGATGCGTAGCCCCGAAGGGCAAACCACGCGCACGCTACGGGAGCAGACCCAGATGGAAGATGCGCTGGGGTCGAAGAGCCGCTCGGGAGGACAACTCGCAGGCTGGGATTCGGTCTATGGTCCGGTTGGAGACGACGGCTACCCGAAGCCTCTCTGGGATCACAGGAAGGGCAAGATAGATAAGGAAGTCGCGCAGTATATGAAGGATCATGGGTACGATCTTGCGCGGTATATCGAATTGCACTGGCTCGAACTCGGCCCGAAACTCGCGGGCAAAATGCACTTCTACGTCGGCGACATGGACAACTGGTTTGCGAACCTCGCCGTCTATCGCATGGAAAGCCTGCTGACGAAACTCAACGCACGCGCCACGTTCACTTACGGCCCTCGTCAGGGCCACATGTGGTATCCGATGAGCGACTCGGAGCTCGTGCGCTCAATGGTGAACACGATGAACGGCACACAGGGGCGCTGAATAATTCCATCCGGCGATTCATCCGCTCGCGGCAAAGTGAAAATAAACGGTATTCACGCCTGAACGATCTGCGGGATCAACTCTCCATAGACATCGGTGAGCCTGATATCGCGCCCGTTATACCGGTACGTGAGTTTCTTATGATCCATGCCGAGCAGATTCAGTATCGTGGCGTGAAGATCGTGGATAGAAATCGGCTGCTCCTCCGCCCTGTAACCAAACTCGTCGCTGGATCCGATCACCTGGCCGCCTTTGATCTTCGCGCCCGCCATCCACATACTCATGGCGCCCGGATTATGATCGCGTCCCAGGCCACGTTGTGAGATCGGCATGCGGCCGAATTCGCCGTGCCACATCACCAGCGTCGTGTCGAGCAGGCCCGACGCCTTCAGGTCAGTCAACAAGCCGGCAATGGGCAGATCCACCTCGGCCGCGTGGCGGCCATGATTCTCCGTGATGTTTTCATGCGCGTCCCACGTATCGAGATTCTGAACGCCCAGACCGCCGTGAAATAACTGCACAAAACGCACGCCGCGCTCAATCAATCGCCGCGCCATCAGGCACTGCCGCCCGAACGGTTCCGTGCGCGGATTGTCCAGCCCATAGAGTTTCCGCACCGCGTCCGACTCTGCATTCACATCCACCGCGTCCGGCGCGCATCCCTGCATCCGGTATGCCAGTTCGTACGAGGAAATGCGCGCAGCCAATTCGCTGTTGCCAGGATATCGCTGCGCATCCAGTTCATTCAACCGGTCCAGCAGGTCGATGCGCGCACGCTGCTGCTCCGGAAGCACGGTGTCCGGCGGCTTCAGATCGATGATTGGCACACCCGAGGCGCGAAATACCGTCCCCTGATAGGCCGCGGGCATAAAACCGGAACTCCAGTTGGCCGAGCCACCGAATGGTCCGCCATGCCCGTCATAGATCACGACGAACGCGGGCAAGCTCTGATTTTCCGAACCCAGCCCGTAAGTGATCCAGGTGCCCATGCTCGGGTAGCCCGCGCGAATCATGCCGGTGGAAAACTCGTAATGGGCCTGAACGTGATCGTTCGATTGCCCTTTCACCGAGCGGAGAACGGCCAGTTCGTCAATCTTCCCTCCGATGAGCGGAAACAATTCGGACACCTCGATGCCGCTCTGCCCGTAGTGTTTGAACTCAAACGGGCTTGGCATCAGCGGCCCCGGATTGCCCTGGCGCACGATGATATCGCCCTTGCCTTCGAGCGGTTGGCCGGCGTATTTTCGAAGCGCCGGTTTCGGGTCGAACGTATCGACGTGACTGACCCCGCCGCTCATGAACAGCGAGATCATCGCCTTCGCGCGCGGCGCAAATTGCGGGGCCTTTGCGATCAAGAGGCTGCCCACGGGCGCGTCCGACGCACAAGCGCTGGCCGCCAGCATTCCATCCTGATTCAATAGGTACGCGAGGCCCAGCCCACTAATGCCGCTGCAGCTCTGGAACAGAAAATCGCGCCGGGATCGGAAGTTCTTCATCGGCTACCTCATATACAGAAACTCGTTCAGATTCAGCATGACGTTCGTCAGATCGGCGAGGGCGTGGCCGTTCAGAAAATTCCCCGCAAGCTGCTTCTCGCCATCCGTCGGCGCTCGCGCCACGGCAATACGGTAAGCAAGCTCAATCTGTTTCGCTCGATCTCCTGGAGCGGCTTCTTCCAGGCGATTGGCGAATAGCTGCGCCTGCTTCAGTACAAAATCATCGTTCATCAGCGCCAGAGCCTGGGTCGGCACCGTTGTAATGTTGCGGGCTCCGGAGGCGAGATTTGGATTCGGCTCATCGAACACGTCGAGCAGCGGAAACGGCAGTCCGCGATTGCGATAAATGTACACGCTGCGCCGCCAGACCGCCGGGCCGTCTTCTTTCTGATTCCAGGTGCCGTAGAAAATCGACTTCACAACATCCTGCGGAATCATCGGGAATACAGGCGGCCCGCCCATTTGAAGATTGAGACCGCCGCTCGCTGCGAGGATCGAGTCGCGAACCACCTCCGCATCCAGCCTTTGCATGCGGAAATGCGACAGCAGCTTGTTGTCCGGATCCTGCTCCGAATCCGGGAAATCTGACCCCATCCGATAGGTTTCGGAAGTCATGATGAGCCGCTGCATTTGCTTCACGCTCCAGCCCCGGTCCATGAATTCAACCGCCAGCCAGTCGAGCAGTGCGGGGTGCGTGGGCTGTTCGCCCATTTTGCCGAAGTTATCGAGCGTAGCCACAATGCCGCGGCCAAAATGATGAGACCAGATGCGATTCACCATCACGCGCGCAGTCAGGGGATTTTCGCGCGACACCAGCCATTCCGCCAGCGCCAGCCTTCGGCCGGATGTATGGTTGGTCGGCGGCTGCAGGACAGTCGGTGGATTCCCATACGTGATCACATTGACGAAGCCTGGCTTCGTTTCCGGGCCTGGGCTGTTTACATCGCCGCGAAGAAAGAAGTAGGAGGGCGGCGGCACATACGGCTCGGGTCCGGTAGGAAGATAGCTTCCTGTAATCGCTTCGTGTTGTTTTCCTTTGCCCGGCGCGGGCTCGTCCCCAGGCCCGTCCGGAGTAAAACGGTAGTCGCCGTCCGTGACGCCCATCGCCATCGGAATCGGCGCGGGCCGTTCTTTCTCGGCGGCGGCAATCGCGTCGCGCAGTTGTTTACGGTGAATGCTGTCCTCGGGCGAGAGGATGCGGTTGATTTCGGAGTCCGAAACCGTCACGCTGCGAATCACCTGATCGGCCAGGAGCTTCTGCCCGGGCGTCCGCTGATTTTCCGGTGTCGCGATCGCATCCTGAATATTTTGCGGAAACACCCGGTACTTGCCCGGCAGAATGCGATCGCGATACGGCTGATCGAGATCGCCAAGTTCAGCCTTCAGCGTCGCGACTTTCGTATTCACCGTATCGTTCTTTTTCTGCCACTCCGCCGCTACCTCTTTAGACGTCAACGGATGATCCACCTCGACAAAGCCGGTTAGCGACGCTTCCAGCCGGTAGTAGTCGGCCTGCCGGATCGGATCGAATTTATGGTTGTGGCAACGCGCGCATTGAATCGTCAGCCCGAGAATCCCGCGCCCGATCGTGGCGATGTTGTCGTCAAGATACTCATACCGAAACTCCGGATTATCCTTCTCGCGGAACCCGACCTTGGGGTACATCGCGAGGAACCCGGTTGCAATCAGACTATCGTTGGTAACGTTCTTCAGTTCGTCCCCGGCAATCTGTTCGCGGATGAAATCGCTGTAAGGCTTATCTTCGTTGAACGCGCGGATCACGTAATCGCGATAGCGCCAGGCATTGGGGCGGTCGAAATTGTGCTCAAATCCCTGTGAGTCGGCATAGCGCGCGGCGTCGAGCCAGTGCCGGCCCCAGCGTTCGCCATAGCGCGGCGAAGCGAGCAGCCGGTCGATCAGCTTTTCCCACGCATCCGGTGAGTTGTCGCTCAGAAATTCCTCCGCCTCGGCAGGGGTCGGGGGCAACCCGATCAGGTCGAGATAGGCACGGCGCAGCAGCGTATTCCGGTCGGCGGGCGGGGCATGCTGGATGCCGCGCTTCTCAAGCTCGGCCTGTATGAACGCGTCAATCGGGTTGCGGGGCTTCCCGCTGACTGCAGGCACGGTGCCGACTGCAGGCACGG
>Ga0182024_10001193_pt1 | contig 67298 bp, 58 predicted proteins | sample P32metaG_FD_120480 | JGI IMG/M metagenome (GOLD analysis project Ga0182024, IMG submission 120480) | Permafrost microbial communities from Stordalen Mire, Sweden - P3-2 metaG (Illumina Assembly) | ecosystem: Environmental > Terrestrial > Soil > Wetlands > Permafrost | place: Sweden: Stordalen... | reverse complement strand
GCGATCACCGAATACCCGGTCCCGAGCGGCGGCAGCACCATGGGCATCACCGCGGGTCCCGACGGTGCCCTCTGGTTCACGGAAGAAGGCTTCAATAAGATCGGCCGGGTTGCTCCGTAGTACGCGCGCCGAAGTGAACAGCTGATGGATCGCACTCCGGCTCCACGCGATTTGGCGCCCTTGTCTCGGCGGGAGCGGGAGGTTGCGCTGCAGGTCTTCGCGGGCCGTGCCAATCGGGAGATCGCCCTCGCGCTGGGCATCAGCACGAAGACGGTGGAAGGCCATCTTTCTTCCGCCTTCGCCAAACTGGGCGTGCGGTCGCGAGCGCAGCTCGCGGTTTACGTCGCGCGCTCGTGCGCCTGAGCCGGCGACTCCGCAAGGGCCGCGACAAGCTGCGCGCGCGACGAGACGTTCAGCTTCACGAACGTCGACGAAACGTGCTGCTCGACAGTTTTCTCCGCGATTCCAAGCATTTGCGCGATACCGCGATTCGGCTTCCCGGAGGCGACGAGCGCCACAATTTCGCGCTCCCGCCGTGACAGGAGAGCAGCTCGGCCCGTCGCGCCTGAGGGCGGCGCGCGCACTTCCTTCGCCGCGAGGCGGCGCAATGCGCGCACGTGCCCCATGGCGCGGTACAGCTCCGTCGCCGCGGCCGTTTGGCCGGCGAGCTCCAGCGCTTCGGCTTCGAACGGTTTCCACCCGATCGTCCCGAAGAGCGCGGCCGCGACGCCGGCATTCTGCCGAGCCTCTGCCTCACGACCGTGGCGCGCGTCGATCAGAGCCTCGACCAGCGCAATCGTGGCGGCGCACAGCGGATGCGTACGCGGCCGGCGCGGGTGACCGGCGATCTCGCTGACGCGCGCGAGGTCGCTCTCCGCTGCATGCCGTGCGGCGACGAAGAGAAACGTCTCGCAAAGATAGGGGTACTCGATCCGCTCGAGCGCCCGCCGCAACAGCCGCCGGGCTTCGCTTGAGCGCCCGCGTTCCGCGAGCAGATCGGCTGATGCGCCGACGACATTGCCGAAATTTTGACTCTGGCGGCTGGCGAGCGCGATCTCGACGAGCTCCTCGCTGTACGCCGCATCGGCGAAAGCGTCGTCTCCGAGCGCGAGGCCGGTCCAAATCGCCGCCGCGATCGACGTCGTGTCGCTCATCGCCCAGCCGCCGGCGGAGAGCGCCGATTCGGCGAACTGCTTTGCCTCGGCAAGCTCGCCGGCGAGGTAGCGCTGGTACGAGAAACCGCCTAAGGTGAAGGCGGAGTACAATGGGGACGCGTTCCGGCGTCCGAGCTCGAGCGAGTCACGCAACCACTTTTCCGCAAGACGCATCTCCCCGATTGCGACAGCGCAATCGGCGACGTTGTGCAGCGCGATGGTGAGCTCGATCTCCCCCCCTCGCTCTGCGGCGGCGAGATACAGCACCGCCTCTTCTTTCCATCCTGCCACATCGAAATCGGCGGCGCGTGCGCCGGCGCGGACTTGATGGTAGGACGGAGCCACGTCCGGGGCGTCGGGACGGACGATCGTGGCGAGAACCCGCAGCGCTTCAGCTGTCTCGAGCCGAAAGACACGGTACAGCGCCAGCCGGGCCGCAGCGAGGTCGCGCAGCGCCTGCGAGCCGCCGTGGGAGAGGATCTCGAGCGCACTCGCTGACGCTGCGATCGCCTCCGATGTGTTGCCGAGCGCGTACTCCTGGCGCGCGATCTGCAGCTGGATCGCCCCGGCATCGTCGAGGTCGCCGGCGGCTCGCGCGAGTTCGATCGCCTCGGCGTACGCGCGCCGCGCGTTCTGCGCGGCGCGGCTCCGGGACAAGTTGTCGCCGAGCTTGCGAAGGATACGGCGGCGCGGCGCATCCGGCAGCGGCCCGGCGTTCAGTGCGCGTCCGTAATGATACGCGGCGTCAGCGTAGGCGTGGACATTCACGGCTTTGTCGCCGGCCGCCTCACCGTACCGCACCGCCTTGTCGGGGTCGTGCGCCTCGAGGGCATGGTATGCGAGCTCGGTGCTGTACGCGTCTTGCTCGGTGGACGGGAGCGCTTCTAGGGCGACCAAGATCCGAGCGTGGAGCGGGCGCCGTTGCAGCGTCAGCAACTCGCCCACGATCGCTTCCCGCGTCAGCGTGTGCCGAAAGCGAAGCCGCTCGGCATGTCCCGGTTCCTCGATGACGAGGCCGGCGTCGCGCGCCCGGCGGAGGACCGCCAGAAGCTCATCGCGCTCGACATCGACGACCTTCCGGAGCAGCATGACGTCAAAGGTTCGGCCGAAAATGGCGGCGTGTGCCAACAGCGTACGATCGCTCGCGGGCAGTGTTGCCAGCCGTTCGCGGATCACAGCGCTGATGGAGCGCGGCAGCGGCGCTATATCGTGACCGCTTTGCGCGGTGGCGTGCTTCACGAGTTCTTCGAGGAAGAACGCGTTGCCGTCGGCCCGGGCGGCGAGCGCGTCGACCAACTGCGCATCCGCGGCTAGATCGGCTCGGATCGTGCCGGCTGCCAGCGCGCGAGCATCGCGCTGCGACAGCGGCGAAAGATCGATCGTTGCGACGTTCGGCAATCGCACGAGGCGCGCGATCGTAGCGACGAACTCGTCACTCTGGTCGAGCGCCTCCGCCCGATACGTGACGATCGCGAGGAGGCGCGGTCCGTGAGCGGCGCGCGCGAGGTGCGCGAGCAGCGACAGCGTCCCGCTATCCGCGAAGTGCACGTCTTCCAAGTAGAGGAGCACTGCCCGCTTAGCGGCCAGCTCCTCGAGCGCGCGTCGCACATCGTCGAAAAGCGCCCGCACTGCGGTTTCACCATGCAGCAGGACTGGCGGAGCGACCGAGAGCCGCCGCGCGATCTCCGGAGCGATCGACTTGAATATCGCAACGAACGGCGCGAACGGCGCCGGTGCGACGTCCGCGCATTCGCCCTCGCCGAACACCGTCGCGCGCTGCGGCAGGCTGCGGCGAAACTCGGCGAGTAGGCGGGATTTCCCAGCGCCCGCCTCGCCGCTGACCAGGACGAAACGCGGAGCGCGCGCGGATTCCTTGCGGATCTCACCGAGCGCCGCCAGCTCGCGTTCGCGGCCCACGAACGGGGCGTACCTGGCCATGTTCACGACTTGAGCAGCGGGCCCGGTATCCCCCTCGGGATCGGCTTTGCAAGCGGCTAACGGTGCACCTCGGGCTCGTCGATGCTAGAGCGGTCGGACCGGATTGCGCGGTGTGATGACGGAAATCCGATCGCCGATCCGGAACGAACGCCGGGCCTTGGGCATCCGAGCATGAACATCGAGCACGGCCTGGCCTACGCCGAGCGGCACGCACTTCAAGCGCTGGTCGTCGATGTCGCCGGTGAGATCGTGTTCGAGCAGTATGCCGGGGGTTATGATGCGGGCAAGCCGCACGCGCTGTACAGCGGGACGAAGAGCTTTTGGGGTGTGGCGGCCGTCGCTGCGGCCGACGATGGCCTGCTCGAGCTGGACGAGCCGGTCGCGAACACGTTTCCCGCGTGGGCGGCAGACGCGCGGAAGCGACGCGTGACCCTGCGCGAACTGCTTGCGCTCACGAGCGGTATCGGCTTCGGCGGCCTCGGGAACGCGGTCCCCACGTACGAGCGCGCGCTCGAGGTCGAGATCAAAGACGAACCCGGCGAGCGCTTCACCTACGGCGGCATTCCGCTGCAGATTTTCGGCGCCGTGCTGGCGGCGAAGCTCGCCCCGCGCGGGGGGACCCCGCACGACTACCTGCGGACGCGTATTCTCGAGCCGATCGACGTCACCGTGTCGTCGTGGCGCACGCTGCGCGACGGCACGCAGCCGCTGCCGACGGGCGCCTTCATGACGGCTCGTGAATGGCTGTCGTACGGCCGTTTCATTCTCGCCGATGGCGAATGGAATGGCGCTGCCGTCGTTGCGTCGCAATCCGTCGCGCGCTGCTTCGTGGGTTCGGCGCCGAACCCGCACTACGGTTTGGGCTGGCATCTGCGTCCGAAGGCAGGCGCCGGTGATGTCGTCTACGGCAGCGGCGCCGGCGGGCAAGCGCTGTACGTCGTCCCCTCGGAACGCGCGGTGATCGTGAAGTTCGGGGCCTCGTCGAGCTACGACCACATCGCGTTTCTCAAACGCCTGCTCAATGACGACGAACCACCGCCGCGGCGGCGAACGACCGCAAAGGCGTAGCGCGCCGTCGCTTAGGCGCGAACAGCGTGGGCACGCCGCTGGTGCCGGCCGAGTGCGTCCGGTTCGGACGCGGTGACTACCGCTGCCCTCGATGCGACTGGACGTAATAGACGGTTACGCGCTCGGGCTCGGGTTCACTCAGGGTCGTAGCCGCCCCACGTGGGCGGCCGCGCGCCGCCGCCATAGGACTCACCCCCGGGCTGGTGCGGGTTTGGGCCGGCGCCGCCCGAGATGTCGTCGAGGTCGTCGGGATGGAGGTCCGTCGTGGTCGTGCCGTCCGATTTTTCCGGGACGCCGTTGTCGGTGGACATGGTCCCGATCCCTTTTGGCGGCGGATTGCGCGAGCCTTCGTCGCGTTCCATTTTGGCGGGCAGGTTGGCCGACCGGTGAGCCAGTGGCGAAGTGAGAGGGGCCGCAGCTACTTCACGGCCGCGACGTCTTGCTCGCTCACAGGTCCGCCTTTATTTCCCCACGCCGCACGAACGAAGGTCGCGACCGCGGCGATGTCACCCGCCGAGAGCTGACCTTTCCACGACGGCATCATGCTGCGTCCGTGTTCGACGGTTCCGATCATGCCGGCCGGATCGCTGCTGTTGACGACCGCGTCGCCGGCCAGCGCCGGAAAGGTTCCGCGACCGCCGCCTTGGCCGTTCGCACCATGGCAGGCCGCGCATTTTGATGCATAGATCGATGCCCCGACGGTACTCAAGACCGACGGCCCCGCGGCGGCGACTTGCTGCTCCGTCACGCCCGATGCTTTGTTCGTCCAGGCGGAGCGAACGTAGGTCGCGACGGCGGCAATATCCGCGTTCGATAACTGGCCCTTCCACGTCGGCATCCGCCCGTTATAGGTGGTGCCGTTGACAACGAGCGGGCCGGAACGCCCGTTGACGATCGTTGCGATCATGCCTTTGGGGTCGGCAGCCGCGACGTGCGGGTTACCATTCAGCGGCGGATATGCGCTCGTTCCTTGGCCGCTGGCCTGGTGGCAGGTCGCGCAGCGAGCCGCAAAGATCTGGCTTCCGCTAAGGGCAGCGGGGTTGCGTGCGGCGGCAACCTGCTGCGTCGTTACTGCCGGCGCCCGGTTCGTCCACGCGGAACGAACGTAGGTGACCACCGCCGCGATGTCGTCGCTCGAAAGCTGATCCTTCCAGGCCGGCATCGCTCCGCTGAACGTCTTTCCGTTTACCTGTATCGGACCGCTGCGCCCGTTGAGCACGGTCAGAATCAAGCTCGCCGTGTCGGCGGCAGTAACGTCGCTGTTTCCCGCCAGCGGCGGATAGGGACCGAGCCCCGTGCCTCCGACCTGGTGGCAGGCGGCGCACTTGGACGCGAAGATCGCCTTGCCGTCCGGCGCCGCGGCGGTTGCAGCGCTGCCGCTCGTGGTCCTCAGTCCCGCGAGAAGAGCGACCACTGCGCAGGCGAGTGCGACGATCGTCCAACGGCTCATACGTCCCTCCGGCTTTGGGCTTGGGACCAGCGCGGGCTGGGTAGTAGATACCGTTGCCTGATGCGACAGAAACGCCGGGCAACCTTGGGACGCGTGTGAAGACTCTTTCCGAGCCTCGGCTGTCGCTCTTCTCACGGTCTTCCTATCTCATCACTACGCTTGGTCCCAGGAGGCCTCATGCGCAGCTCAGTCCTTTTCCTCTCGGCGGTACTGCTCATCGGTGGAGCCGCATCCCCCGGCCGGGCGGCGACCACGAAACCAACGGCGCTGCCGGTTCTGAACGTGACGGCGACGTCCGAGCAGAAGTTTTCGCCGGACCACCTGGTACTGCATGTGGGCAAGCGGCAGACGCTGCGCTTCACTTCCAGCGGCGGCGTGCACGGCGTCGCCTCGACGGATCTCGGAATTCCGGCCACGACGATCGCCCCGGGCCAGCCCGTTTCGGTCGTGGTCGTGCCGAAGAAAGCCGGCACGTACAAGATCAACTGCACGATCGTGTGCGGGCCCGGGCACGCCGACATGCTGTTGACAATCGTCGTCAAGCCATGATCGTGCCGCGTCGAGTCCTGCTCGCAGTCGGCTTCGCGGCAGCGGTGACCGTCGCCGCCGCAGCGCCGGCCCTGGCGATGCCGAACTTTGCCCAAGCCTACGGCGTTCCGTGCTCCACGTGCCACACGGCGGTTCCGACGCTCAATGCCTACGGGCGTTACATCCAGCGTTCCCAGTATGCGTATATGGACGCCGCCGTGCTCAAGAAAGCGCTCCCGCTGTGGGTCGGGTATCAGGCCCAATATGACTCGCAAGCTTCTGCGCCCGACACGCATCGCGTCGTCTGGGGGAACGTCGAAGTCCATCTCGACGGCTTAGCGGGCGACAATTGGTCGTACCACGTGCAGCAGTGGATCTGGGAAGATAGTCAGCCCGGCGGCCTCGATACCGCCTGGGTCAGCTACAACAACTTGTTCAAGCACAACGGGTACTTTGAAGTCGGCAAACTCGAGGTGCCCGCTCCTTCACCATATAGCCAGTTTTTCGAGATCGCGCCGTACGCGACTCCCGAGGTGACGGTCGGCGAGCATACCTATGAACTCGATGGAAACCGTTGGGGCGCGAAGACCGGCTATCTCAACGGCTCGGTGAGCCTCGCCGCCGCGTATGTCGGCAGCGATGCCGACCTCAACGGCGCGACCGACTTCGTACCGGCCGCCGGCAAGACGCTGCAGTATCAGGCAGCATTCATGCGCCCGAAGAATCCGTTGGAAGTCGGCATCTATGGCGCGTCGGGAACCTACCCGATCTCGGATGGAACGACCGACCACTTCAACGCGATCGCAGGCTACCTGCAGCGTGACCCCACGCGCGGAGTGCCCGGTGTGCTGCTCGTCTATCAAACGACGCACGACGATCATCCCAGCGCCGGAGCGACCTCAGCCGCCAACGGCCGCGACTATACGGTGGACGTATACCAGCCGATCATCAAGGACACGCTCGTCGTCGGTTTCCGGCGCGAGATGACCAGCGACGGCATGGGGACCGTCAACAACGCGAGCAACATCGACCTCACCATCCAGCTCGCGCGGTATCTCCGGCTGTTCACTGAAGCGTCGCTCGGGGGGAACAATCCCGGCAACGGTACGAATCGCCCCGGAACCCCGGCCTGGCGTGCGTTCATCTGGTGGACGATGCCGGTCGCGAAAGCGAAGCAATAGCATGGGCGACATGCGCGAATTCACCACGGTCGCCTGCCGGTTCGACGACGTCCCGGAGCGGCTGGTCGCCGCGTTCGGAGGGGCCGATACGATCCTGCCGCTGCGGGTCCGGCTGGGAGACCTCCGCATCGAACGTGATGTCGACGTTCATCTCACGCCAAGAAGCGGCTACCCGGGATACCGTCTTGTCGACATCTCGTGGAAGCCGCAAGGCGGCGGACCCTATCCGAGCTTCGCGGGCACGCTGAGTATCGCCGAGGACGCCGTCGGTTGGAGCCGGATCGAAATCTACGGGAAGTACCGTCCCCCGTTCGGCATCGCCGGCGCAGCTTTCGACGCCGCCATCGGGCAGCGTATCGCGCACGGAACCGCGATCGAACTGCTGGCGGAGATCAAGCGTCTACTGCTCTCGGGATCCGGCCACTCGTCGTCGAACGTCGGCCCAAGTGACGTTGTCGAGCCGGTCGCGGGTCCCTAGGAACGACGAATGGTTGTGACCCGCTAGCCGCCGGGCGGCGCGGTTAAGGCCCCGGCGTTCGAGCGGCCGGAACGCTCGGCACCAGATCGATGTACGGCGTGGTCGGCTCGCGCTCGGGCGGCAAGTCGTTCGGTGCAGGGTTCCCGGCTGGACCCAGCGAGCGAATGAACCGGTAGATTGCTCGCCGGTCCGCGATGTTCAGGGCGCGCAGATCGGTCCACTTCATCGGCGGATGGCCGGCGCGTGTCGCGACGGCATTCAGCCAATCGGCCTCGCTGGTCTCACGGAACCACAGTCGGACATTCACCGGATACGCCGTACCCCAGGGCCCGCGAAAGCCGACCGTGCTTCCGGTCATCCATCGCGAGACGGGGAGCCGGCCGTCGCTGTCGGTCCAGCCGGGCGTATGGCATTCGTTGCAGCCTCCGTAGACCACCAAGAATCGCCCGCGGTCGAGCATGCGCTGCTGCGGGTTCGCCGGCGGTGAGGTCCCGATGCCCGCGAGGAACGCGACGGTCGCCGACAAGATCGCAATGCGCCCAAAAACAGCACGCTGCATTGGAGCAACCTTACGCGCGGGTGAGGCGAAACGCCTCCGGCCGCGGATCGTTGAGCCATGCTCGGACACCGAACGATTAAGTCGCCGTGAAAAGGAAACCGAGTGCTTGGCCGGCGGCGTTGGCGGCATGTAGGGTGTTCCTAGCCCCTTTTGCCCCGCATTCATTTTCACTCGGAGAGGAATCCTATCGATGAGAATTCTGTTGACCGCGTTCGCATTCGCTCTCGCGTTCACGTCGGCGGCGATGCTGCCAGCCGCTGCGCAAACCGAAGAAGTGATCATTTACGGTCCGCACGGCGTGCCGCTGTACAGCGGATGGCAGCCGGCGTGGGACCGCTTTGAGTTCGACCGCCATCACGTCATCCTCGGACGCGTTGCGGCGTTCGCGCCGTACCGTCTGCAAGTTGCCCGCCGCGACGGCGTCGTGCAGCTGATCGATCTCAAAAACGGAACCGTCATTCTACCGACCGGCGCGACGCCCTCGCCCTCGCAGCACGTCGCCGTGATCGGCTACTACAGCAACGGCACGTTCATCGCCAACCGGGTCATTCTCCGCAACTAAAGCTGCGGTCGAGCGCGAGGCCGCCCCGCGGTCTCGCGCCGCCGTTCCTCCCACTCACGCGCTGGTGCCATGCTCCATTTGGAGAATGCGCGCCCGCGCGCCAGCCGTTACGATGTCCCAAAGCGCCGATGACGAAGCGGGACCTCGAGCCCGCTTACGTTTCCGGTTGCGGGCGCGCGTTCGTAGGGGCGGCTTCATGAGCACGGCAATCGATCGCTATTTCGGCATCTCGAGCTCCGGCTCGAGCGTGCCGGTCGAGATTCGGGCCGGCATCACGACCTTTCTCACGATGTCGTACGTGCTGTTCGTCAACCCGCTGGTGCTCGGCAACGCGATCGTCGTCCCCAACGGCTTTGCGAAGCTGCTGGTCGTCACGGCGCTGGCGGCGGCCGCCGGCAGCGCGCTGATGGGCCTGGTGGCGCGCTATCCTTTCGCGCAGGCGCCGGGCATGGGGCTCAACGCCTACTTCGCCTATACGGTCGTGCTGGGCCAGAAGATCCCATGGCAAACGGCGCTGGGCGCCGTGTTCATTTCGGGCTGCATCTTCGTACTGCTCTCGATCCTGGGTGCGCGGCAAGCGATCGTGCGGGCCATCCCGGAGCAGCTGAAGATCGCGGTGACCGCCGGCATCGGCTTGTTTCTGGCCTTCCTCGGACTGAAGAACGCCGGCGCGGTCGTCGCCGATCCGGCGACGTTCGTAACGCTCGGAAAACTGAGTTCGCCGACGGTCTTGATCGCGGCTATCGGGCTGGTCATCACGGCCGCGCTCCTGGCGCGGCGCATTCCCGGCGCGGTGCTGATCGGTATCGTCGCCTCGACGCTGGCGGCGGCGCTCAGCCGGGCGGCCGTGTACCCGGGCGCGCACGGACTCCAGGGCTTCCCAGGCTTTCCCGACGGCATTGCGGCGCTGCCGATCGTGCCGGCGGGACTCACGGGCGCACTCGACCTGCACGCCGCGCTCTCGCTGGGCGTCGCCAGCATCGTGTTCACGTTTTTCTTCGTCGACTTTTTCGACGCTACCGGCACGCTGGTTGCGCTCGCGCAGCGGGCGGGCGCGCTCGACGCGCAGGGAAACATGCTGCGCGCGCGCCGGACGTTCGCCTGTGACGGTCTCGCCGCCATGATCGGTTCGCTGCTTGGGACGAGCACGACGACGGCCTACATCGAGAGCGCCAGCGGGATCGCCGAGGGCGGTCGCACCGGCGTCACCGCCTGCGTCGTCGCGGTCCTGTTTCTTGGCGCGACCGTCCTGTGGCCGCTCGCCGGTGCGATCCCGGCCTGCGCGACCGCACCGGCGCTCATCGTCGTCGGCGCGATGATGATGTCGGCGCTGCGCCGTATCGACTGGGAAGACTACACGATCGCCGTGCCCGTGTTTCTTACCCTGATCGGGATGCCGCTGACGTTCTCGATCGCCAACGGCGTCAGCTTCGGCGTCATTGCGTACGTCGTCATCAAGGTCCTCAGCGGTCACGCGCGCGACGTGAACCGCCTGCTCTATCTCGTTGCCGCGCTCTTGATAGCGCGCTACATCTGGCTCGCGGGTTGATACGCGCGCTGTACCGAAGTGCCGGTGTTTCCTAGCTGAGCGCGGGCTGCGGCTGCTCGACCGGCGGAAACTGCCGTCCGCCGTCTTCGGAGTCATCCTCCGGGTCGCGGCGCAGGCGGCGGGCACGCCGCTTGCGTTCGGCGCGCTCGACGAACGACATGATGAAGATGTAGACGACCGGCACCAGGAACAGCGTCAGGAACAGCGAGCTGGTCAGGCCGCCGATGATCACCGTGCCCATCGACTTGCGGAACTCGGCGCCCTCGGTGATCCCGAGCGCCAGCGGCATCATGCCGGCGATCATCGCGACCGTGGTCATGACGATCGGACGAAAGCGAATCGTCGCGGACTCTTGCATAGCGTCGACGAGGCCCATGCCCCGCTCGCGCAGCGTGTTGGCGTAGTCGACCAGCAGGATCCCGTTCTTCGCAACCAGGCCGACGAGCATCACGATGCCCAGCATCGAGAACAGATTCAGCGTCTGCCCTTGGAAGACGCGCACGTCGGGGAGCAGCGCGTGCAGCCCGTTGAGGATCGCCAAGATGCCGAATGCGCCGACCAGCGCTACCGGTACGCTGAACATGATGACCAGGGGCGCGAGGTACGTGCGGTACAGCACGACGAGCAGCATGTAGATCAGCAAGAAGGACGTGAGCAGCGCGAGGCCGAGCTTGGTGATCGCGTCGCCGAAGAGCCCGGCGTCGCTGTCGCTCGAGGCCGACACGGAGACGCCCGCCGGAACGAATCCGGGCTGGCTCAATGCGCTTTGGACCTGCTGCGTCACCAGGCCGATCGGGGCGCCGTTCGCCGCGTTGGCGTACACGCGCACGATACGCTGACGATTCTGCCGTTCGATCAGCGGCGGTTCGGAGGTCCACACAAAGCGCGCAACGCTCGAGAGCGGCACCAAGCTGACGCCGTCCGCAGCCCGCACCTGGAGATCGTCGATCGTCGCGACGTTGCTGCGCTGTGCATCGGGCAAGCGCAGGATGACGTCGGTCAACCCCTCCGGGAGTCGAACCTTGGTCGCGATCACGCCGCCGACCGCGGCGCGCGCGGTGGTGGCGACATCCTGCGGCGTGACGCCGAGCTGCGCGGCCATGTCGCGGTCGATTTGGATTTCGAGCCGCGGCCCCGAGACGCTGTTGCTGGTCTCCACGTCCTGGGCCGCCGGATTCTTGGTAATGAGCGCCGCGAGCTTGGCGGCGAAGGCATCGCGTGCGGCGGGAGGCCCGGTGACCGTGTAGGTGATCGGCGGCGACCCGGCGTTCTGCGCCCCGACGGCGCTGATCTGCGCTCCGGGTGCGAGCGCGCCGAGCTTCTCGGCGGCGGCGACGACGTTGTGCTCTTCGTGGCGTTGCGAGTCGTAAAGGTACACCCGGATCTCGGCCATCTGGCCGCCGATGATGTCGCTGAAGCCGTTGCTGCCGCGGCCCACCGTCGCCGAGACGCCGCGCACGCCGTTCATCTTTTCGAACGCGCTGGTGAGCCGTGCGGTCGCCGCGGCGGTGACACCGATCGGCGTGCCGGCCGGATACTGCAGCGTGACGATCGCCGCGCCCCACTCGGTGTAGGGCTGGAATTCGCCCGGGATGACCGTCGGGCCGCCGAACGCCGGCACGAACAGCAGGAACAGTGCGAACACGACCGTCGACATCGACCCGAAGAAGACCAGCCACGGGTGTTCGAGCGCACGCGGCAGCCAATAGTCGTGGTAGCCGACCTTGATCCATTCGAACCAATTCTGAAACGCGTTGACCACCCGCTCGTAGAGGTTGCGATCGGTAAGCGGCCGCGGCTTGCGAAGCAGCGCCCATTTGGCCGCCAGCAGCGGTGTCAGCGTGAACGAAACCAGCAACGAGAAGAGGGTCGCGCAGACGACGACGAGCCCGAACTCCTTCATGTACTGGCCGATGATCCCCGACATAAATGCGATCGGTGCGAAGACGACGACATCCACCAGCGTGATGGCGATCGCGGCGCCGCCGATCTCGGAGCGCCCGGCGATCGCGGCTTCTTCGGGACCTTTGCCCATCTCGCGATGGCGGGTGATGTTCTCGATCACCACGATCGAGTCGTCGACCAGGATGCCGATCGTCAGCGACAAGCCCATCAAAGAAAGCACGTCGATCGTGAAGCCCAGCAGCCAGGCGACGAAGAACGTCGCCAGCAGCGAGCACGGTATCGCGATCATGACGACCAGCGCGCTGCGCCATACGTGCAGGAACAAGAGCAGCACGATCGCGGTCAGCAGGATCCCCTCACCGAGGTTTTGGAGCACCCCGTTTATCGACTGCATCGTGAACTCGTTGTCCGCCCCGCGCTCTTTGAATTGGAGCGCGGGATACTTCACGGCCAGTTGGCGGAAGGCGGCGCGGATCGCCTTGGTCGTCCCGACCGTATCGCTGTCGGAGTCACGCGAGACATAGACCACGATCGAGTCGCGGTTGTTGACGGTCGAGATCAGGCGATGGTCGACGTACCCGTCGACGACCTGTGCGACGTCGCCGACGTGTGCGCCGCCCGTCGTGATGCCGAAAAAAATCAGCGGTAAACTGCTTAGCTGCGAGGCGCTGGTGATATCGGCGCGCACGCCGATCGTCGACTCCTGCATCGGCTGATCCAGGCGGCCGCCCGGGAGGCTGACGTTGCCCTGGCTGACGGCGTTGTTCACGTCGAGCATCGTGAGATGCAGCCCGGTCAGTTTTCCGGGATCGGGTTCGACGTAGAATTGCCGCGGGTAGTCGCCGGCGACGAGGACGTTGCCGACACCCTTCACGCCCTTGAGGAAGGGTTCGATCTCGTTGACGACCAGGTTCGAGAGCGCGGCCGGCGCGACGCTCTTCGAGGTGATCGATTCGCTCAGAATCGGCTGCGCACTGACGTCGACCTTATCGATCACCGGCGGGTCGAGGTCGGAGGGCAGGTTGATGCGGGCCGCGTTGACTGCCTGGGTGACGTCGTTCGCGCTGGAGTCGATATCGGTCCCGAGCTTGAACTGCACGATGATCGTGGCGGCGCCGTCGACGGCGGTCGCATTGACCTTGTCGAGGTGACGGATCGTTTGGATCTGATCCTCGATCGGCCGGACGACGAGCCGCTCGATCTCTTCGGGGCTCGCTCCCGGGTAGCTCGCCGACACGGTCACGATCGGCAGGCTGATGTTCGGGATGATGTTCTTGCCCATCGAGGCGTAGCCGATCGTGCCGAACAGCGCGATAGCCAAGAAGAACAGCGTCACGATGGTGGGCTGCCGGACGGCAAAACGCGTCAACCACATGATCGTACCTACGCGCGGACGGGCCGAAATGTTTTGGGGTTGCTTGCCTTGTTGAACGTGCCGCTATTGTATCGAGTCGGCGCCGGCTTTGCAGACCGTTGCGTCCTGGTCGCCGGTCCCGCCGCTGCAGCCGAGCCCACCGATGATGATACCGTGGTCGATGAGCGGAAAGCCGCCCGGTGAGGCCACCAGCGTCGGGTCCAAGGTCGAGACGTACATGTGGCCCGTTTCGAACTGGTTATAGAACGTCCGCGTCTCGCGCCGGAAGCGCGCGGCCGTGCGCGCCTTGTTCTGCGACACCCCGATCGAACCGAGCTGCGCGCCGTCCATCCGGTAGAAGTAGATCAGATCGCCGTTCGGATCGACGACGGTGATCGCAAATCGCCAGGCCGGGTGTTGGCGCGCTGCGGACAGCACGACCCCGACGACCTGGGCGGCCCGGTCGACGCCGATCGGCGGCCCGTAGGGGATGCCGTAGGGAATCGCGTCGGGCGTGCCTCCGGCAGGCGGCGGTGGGGGCGGCGCGGGGATCGCGGTGGGAACTTGCGCGGCGGCCTCGCCGCCGACCAGCAAAGCTCCCACGATCAGCATGGCGGTGGTGAACAGACGCATGGTATCTCCCATCGATCGCAGTTGCGGAGGGCAGTTCCGCGGGCGCTCCGACCGGCCCTCGACGAGGCGCCGTTTTGGCTCCCGCATCAGCGGGACGACCTCGAGCACCCGCCGCAACCCACGGGGGCGCCGCTACGTCGTGAGGTCAGAGTTGCCTTCGCCCAAGCGAGGTCCGCCCGTGCCTGAAGAGTCCCGTCAGCTCGATCTTTCAACCCTGCTGGGGCGCGTGGGGAACGCTATACGCGAGCGCGTCGGCGCGCTGCCCAACGTCCTCTCGGCGCGCTCGAAGCGGCTGCGGCCGCGGATCGCCGGCGCGACGGCGACGCCCGGGGTCTGCCCGTACTGCGCGGTCGGCTGCGGCACGACCGTCTACAGCAAGGGCAACCAGATCCTGGGCATCGAGGGAAACCCCGCTTCGCCCATCAACGGCGGCACGCTGTGTCCCAAAGGCGCCGCGACCTTCCAACTGCACGTCAATCCGAACCGCTGGACCACGGTCAAGTACCGAGCGCCGTTTGCCAAAGCGTGGAGCGACGTGCCGTACGCCTGGGCGATGGAACGCATCGCCCAGCGCATCAAGGACACTCGCGACCGCACCTTCCGCGAGCACGACGAGCACGGGAACCGCGTCAACCGCACGACCGCGATCGCGTCGCTCGGCGGCGCCACCCTCGACAATGAAGAAAACTACCTGATCGGCAAACTGTTCCGCAACATCGGCACGCCGTTCATCGAGAACCAGGCCCGCATTTGACATAGCGCCACGGTGCCCGGTCTGGGCACCCTCTACGGTCTGGGCGGGGCGACCACCCATCTGATGGACCTCCAGCATGCGGATCTGATCGTGATCCAGGGGTCGAACTTTGCCGAGAACCATCCGGTCGGCTTTCGCTTCGCGCTGATGGCCAAGGAGCGTGGCGCGACGATCGTACACGTCGACCCGCGCTTCACGCGCACGAGCGCCCTGGCCGACCTCTACATCCCGATCCGGTCCGGTACGGATATCGCCTTCACCGGCGGTCTGATCAACTACGTGCTCTCGAACGACGCCTGGTTCAAAGAGTACGTCCTGGCCTACACGAGCGCCGCGCTGCTTGTAGATCCGGAGTTTCGCGACACCGAAGAACTCGACGGCATGTTCAGCGGCTACGATCCGGTCTCGCACACGTACGACCCGAAAACGTGGAGCTACGAGGTGGACGAATCCTCACCGCCGGCCGGCGGGGAGGGCGGCGCCTCGGTCCACGAGGGCGGCAAACGGCCGAAGTCCGATCCGACGCTGCAGCATCCGCGCTGCGTGATCAACGTCCTCAAACGTCATTACGCGCGCTACACGCCCGAAGCGGTCGAACGCATCACGGGCGCGCCGCAGGAGTCGTTCCTCAAGCTGGCGCGCCTGCTGATCGCCAACAGCGGCCGCGACCGCACGGCCGTCTATGCCTACGCGATGGGCTGGGCGCAGCACACGGTCGGGGTGCAGAACATCCGCGCGGCCGCAACCCTGCAGGCGCTGCTGGGGAATACGGGGCGCCCGGGCGGCGGGATCATGGCACTCCGCGGCCACGCTTCGATCCAAGGTTCGACCGACATCGCGACGCTGTACGATTCGTTCCCCGGCTACTTGAAAGTCCCGACCGTCGAGAAGAACGAAACCACGTTCGCGGCCTGGACGAAGAATCACACGATGCGCTCGGGCCGCTGGGCCGAGTACCCCGCCTTCGCTGTCTCGCTCCTCAAGGCGTGGTATGGCGAACATGCGCGGGCCGACAACGACTGGAACTTCGCCCGGCTCCCGCTCAATACCGGCGATCACTCCGATCTCCCGATGTTCTTCGCGATGAAGGACGGCGAGGTCGAAGGCCTCGTGCTGTACGGGCAAAACCCGGCGGTCGGCGGTCAGAATGCCGCTTTGCAGCGCGGCGCGATGGAACGGCTCAAGTGGCTGGTCGTGCGCGATATCTTCGAAACCGAGAGCGCGTCGTTTTGGAAGCGCGAAGATTCCAATCCGGAAGACATCGGGACGGAGATCTTTTTCCTCCCCGTTTCCGGCGTCGCCGAGAAGGCCGGGACGTTCACCAACACGATGCGTCTGTTGCAGTTCCACGAGAAGGCCGTCGAACCGCCGGGCGAGGCACGCAGCGATCTGGGTTTCACCTACGAACTCGGGAAGCGGCTGCGCGCACTCTACGCGGACTCCACCAATCCGCTGGACCGGCCGCTTCTCGATCTGACCTGGGACTACGAAAGCGACGACCCGCACGAACGCGAGCGCGGGGAAGCGGATGTCGAAAAAGTGATGCGCGAGATCAACGGGTTTCGGGTCGAGGGCGGCGAGCACGTGCGCGACTCGCACGACCTGCGCGACGACGGATCGACCGCCTGCGGAGCTTGGATCTATTGCGGCATGTTCCCGGAGCCGGGACGCAACCTCACCCGCCGCCGCACTGCGGATCCCGCGCAGCCGGCCGCGCCCGGATGGGGCTGGTCGTGGCCCGACAACGTGCGGACACTCTACAACCGCGCGTCGGCCGATCCGGACGGTAATCCATGGAGCGAACGCAAGCGGCTGATCTGGTGGGATGACGCCTCGGGAGCCTGGCAGGGTAATGACGTCCCGAATTTTCCGCTGCATACCGCGCCGTCATATCGCGCGCCGGCCGATGCGCGCGGCGATGCCGCGATCGACGGCGATGCCCCCTTCGTGATGCTCGAGTACGGCCGTTCCGAGATCTTCGGGGTCAACGGCACGGCCGACGGACCGATGCCGACCCATTACGAACCGCGCGAGTCGCCGGTCGGAAACGCGCTCTATCCGAACGTGCAGTACAACCCCGTGCTCAAGGAATGGCGCCGCCGCGACAACCCCTATCATGCGATCGGCGACCCGAAGTATCCGTACGTCGTCACCACTTACCGCCTGACCGAGCACCACGCGTCCGGTGTGATGAGCCGGCAGCTGCCGTGGTTGGCCGAGCTTCAGCCGGCCGCGTTCTGCGAGCTCTCACCCGAACTCGCGGTCGAGAAAGAGATCCGCAACGGTGACTGGGTGACGATCGAGACGGCGCGCGGCGAGATCGAGGCGCGGGCCTTGGTCACCGGACGGATGCAGCCGTTCCGGCTGGGCGCCGGACGGTTCGTCCATCAGATCGGCATCCCGTACCACTTCGGTTATAAAGGCGAAGTCCGCGGCGACTCCGCCAACGATCTCCCGCCGCTGGTGGCCGACCCGAACGTGACGATCCACGAGGGAAAGGCGTTCACCGGCAACATCCGCCGCGGCCGCCGCAGCCCGTTCTCGTCGCGCACGCTGGAACTGGAAGTGGTGCCGCAAACGGAGCAGACGCCCTTCGGCAGCCCCGAGCGGCCGGGGCCGATGCCGGGACCGGGCGCCGAGGGCGGGATGGTCGAGCACGAGATCGTGCCGCCGGCCGAGGTCATGGAGGCAGCCCGCATCGTGCATGCGCGCGCCGAAGCGCGCGCAGCCGAAGAAGAGGAAGGCACCGATGAGCACGCCTGAACATGGTTTCTTCACCGACGTCACGCTGTGCATCGGGTGCAAGGCATGCGAGGTGGCCTGCAAGCAATGGAATCAGCTTCCGGCGGACGGCTACGCGTTCTCGGGAAACTCCTACGACAACACCAACGGGCTTTCGGCGACGACGTGGCGCCACGTCGCTTTCGTCGAGCAGATGGACCGCGTCGAGCCCTCGGCCTCGCGCTGGATGATGATGTCGGACGTCTGCAAGCACTGCACGAACGCCGGCTGCCTCGAGGCTTGTCCGACCGGTGCGATCGTGCGCAATGAGTTCGGCGATGTGTACGTGCAGCCCGACGTCTGCAACGGCTGCGGCTACTGCGTTCCCTCGTGTCCTTTCGGCGTCGTCGCGATCCAACCCGAGGCCGGGGTCGCGCAGAAATGCACGCTCTGTTACGACCGGCAAAAGGACGGGCTCGAGCCCGCCTGCGCCAAGTCGTGCCCAACCGACTCGATTACCTTCGGTCCGGTCGAGGAGTTGCGCGCGCTCGCCGAGGCGCGCGTGGCGAAGCTCCATGCTGAGGGACGCGAAGCGCATTTGTACGGCGTGGACGGCCCAGAAACGCGCGACGTCGGGGCGCTCAATGCATTCTTCCTGATCCCGGACCGGCCCGAGGTGTTCAACCTGCCGCCCAAACCGGTGCTGCCCTCGAAGTTCCAGCGCGCGGCGTACACGTCCGGTCTGCTCGGCGCGTTGGCGCTCACCGCCGTCGGGCTGGCCGTGTTCCGGCCTAAACCCTGGAGCGCATAGTGGACGCAACCGAGAAACACGGCGCGCAGTTCGCGGCCGGCGGAGCGTACGGTCCCGACGCCGTGGCCGACTCGATGCAGCGCGGCGACGGCGGCTTCGGGCGCGATCAGCAGACGTACTACGATCATCCGGTGCTGCAGAAACCGCACTGGAAATGGGAGGTCGTAACCTACTTCTTCATCGGCGGGATGGCAGCGGCGAGTTCGGCTTTGGCGGCCCTCGCCGCGTCGGGCGGCGACCCCGACGACGCGCTGCTGGTGCGCAACGCGCGCTACAGCGCGCTTGCGGGGGCGCTCGCGAGCGGCGCGCTGCTGGTGAAGGATCTGGGGCGTCCCGAGCGTTTTCTCAACATGCTGCGGATCGTCAAGCTCAAATCGCCGATGTCGGTCGGCGTCTACGCCTTAAGCGTGTTTTCAATGAACGCCGGCGTGCGTGCGCTCGAGCAGCTGCACGCGGACGGTCACGCGCCTTTCGCCGTTCCCGGCTGGCTCGCGAAGCCGCTGCGGGTGACGACCGGCGCGCCGGCGACGGCGCTGATGGCCTGCTACACCGGCGTGCTCGTCTCGGCAACGGCGATCCCGGTGTGGTTTACGGGCCGGCGTCACATCCCGGCGATCTTCGTCTGCTCGGCCGTTTCGACCGGGGCCGCGCTTCAGAATGCGCTGCTGGTGCTGACCGGCGGCTCGGCGCGCACGGCGAAGAAGCTCGCGATCGTGGAATTGATTGCGTCGTGCGCGGAAGCGGTGTTGCTGCTGCACTGGCGGCTTAGCGCAGGCGAGAGCGCGAAGCCGCTCTTCCGCGGCGCGCGCGGCCGGCGGCTGGAGCGCTTTACGCTGGTCGGAGGCCTAGCGTTGCCCGCGCTGCTGCTGCTTCCGTCGGTCTTGTCGCGGCGCCCACGGCACGATCGACTTCTGGGTCTGACGGCTGCCGTGGCGGCGCTGTTCGGCGGCTACGTGCTCCGCGAGAGCATCGTCCACGCCGGACGCGATTCTGCGGACGACGCCCGCGCGTATTTGCGTCACCCGGAATAGGGCCCGGCTCAGGGCAGGTCGGCCGGCTCGGATTTGGCGCGGCCCGCATTGAGCCGCAGTCCGACGAACGATCGATACGCGACGACGATGAGCAAGCCGCCGATCGCGATCGGCAGGATCGTCTGGAGCGCCGCCGACGGAGCGGGCGCGTTGAAGATCGAGAGCCCCGTTTCGGGCGCCGGATAGCCCGGCAGCAAATACGGATAGAGCGTGGCCGCCGACGACGCGAGCAGCCCGGCTAGGAAGAGCGTCGAGGCCTCGAACACTCGTCGCGGGCGTCGTTGGAGCGCGAAAAGTGCTACCCCCGCGAGCCCGGCAGCCGAGCAGAGCGGCGCGAGCGCGATCGCCGGCATGGCGCGCAGGTTCGGCAGCGGTGAGTGAACCGCAAACGTCGCGATCGTCACGATGGCGGTCAGGACGAGCACCAGCGGCCAGAGGATGCGCAGCGCGGCCTGGGCGCGCGCCGCCGGCGGTCCGTCGACGCGTGCCGCTACCCACGCCGCGCCATGCTGGGTCAACGCCGCGACGGCGAGCAGGCCGACCCCGACCGCATACGGATTGAGTAAGAACGCGAACGTGCCCTGGAAGTAATGCGCGGTATCGAGCGGGACGCCGCGCACGATATTGCCCAGCGCTACCCCGAGGACGAGGATCAACAGCACGCTCGCCGCTGCAAACGTCACATCGAAGAATCCGCGCCACAGGTCGCTCGGGAACTCTCCGCGCAATTCGAAGGCGATGCCGCGGAACATCAGCAGCCAGAGCAGCACCATGAACGGCAGATAGAAACCGCTGAACGACGACGCGTAGACCTGTGGAAAGAGCGCGAACAGCGTTCCGCCCGCGGCGATGAGCCAGACCTCGTTCCCGTTCCAGTACGGACCGATGCTGTCCAGTACGGCGGCGCGCTCGGCGTCGTCACGGGCGACGAACAGATGGACCGCCCCCGCCCCCAGATCGTAGCCGTCGAGCAGCACGTAGACGCCAAGCATCGCGACCAGCAGCAGGAACGCTACGACGATCATGGTGCGGCCACCGCCGGCACTTCCGGTGCCCGCTCATGCTCGGGGCCGGCCGCGATCTCGCGCAGCACGATCAGGACGAACAGCACGCCGAGCAGGAAGTACATCCCGGCGAAACCCAGGGTCGTGAAGATCGTCTCGGCGGCGGCGACGTTCGGGGACGCCGACTCAGAAGTGCGAATCAGCCCGTAGACGATCCACGGTTGCCGCCCGACTTCGGTCGTCACCCAACCGGCTTCGTTTGCGATGTACGGAAACGGCATCGCCAGCATCAGCAGCCACAGCAGCCAGCGGCTGCGTTCGAGCCGGTTCAGCAGCAGCAACAGCGTCGCCAGGCCGCTCAACGCCACGAAGATCGTCCCGAGCCCCACCATGATGTGGTACGCATAGTAGGTCAGCGCGACCGGCGGACGGTCCCGAACCGGATACGCCGCGATCCCCTTGACGCCGGCTTGAAAATTTCCGTATGCCAAAAAACTGAGCACGCCCGGAACGACGATCGGATCGATCAGCGTCTCACGCTGCTCGTCCGGCATGCCGATGATTGCCAACGGCGCGTCCCGCTCGGAGGTGAAGAGACCTTCCGCTGCGGCGAGCTTGGCCGGCTGGTACTTGGTGATGGCGGAGCCGTTGAGATCGCCGGTCGGAAAGATCGTCAGAATCGAAAACAGGCACGCGACCGGTACGCCTGCGCGCGCGAACAGAACGCCGTACGCGGCTTGACGTCGCGCCAGCACGTAGTACGCGCCGACACCGGCGACCAGGAAGCTTCCGGTCAGCACAGCACCGGCGATGGCGTGGACGAACTGTCCCCAGGCGTAGTCGGAAAGCAGCACTGCCGCGAGGCTCGTGAGCTTCACTTGACCGCCGGGCCCCATCGTGTAACCCACCGGATGCTGCATCCACGCATTCACCGTGATCACGAGGAAGCCCGACAGCCAGGAACCGGCCCAAATCAGCACCGCCGACGCCACGTACAGCCGCGGTGAGACGAAGCGGCGCCCGTAGAGAAAGACGCCCAGAAAGATCGACTCCAGGAAGAACGCGAAGATGCCTTCCATCGCCAGCGGCTGGCCGATGACGGCGCCGGTTCGGGCCGAGAAGGCCGCCCAATTGGTTCCGAACTGGAACTCCATCGGGATGCCGGTCACGACCCCGATCGCGAAGTTGACCGCGAAGATCCGCCCCCAGAACCGTGCGGCCCGATCGTAGAACGGATTGCCGGTCCGCGCCGCAACGAACGTGAACCATGCAATGAACGGCGCCAGCCCCATCGTTCCGATCGGGAACAAGTAATGGAACAGGATCGTGAACGCGAATTGGGTGCGATCGGCCAGCACCGCGTTTTCCATCGCCTCCGGGTCCTGCGCGGCCCCGGACGCGGCGACCTTTCGGACCTTCGGCCAGGCAGGCTCCCCGAAGGCCCTCCGCCGTGTTTCCGCGGCCGCAAGGTGGGTATTGCGTAGCCATGAGAGCTACGTGGAAGCCCCATGAGAAGCACGGCGAGCTGACGGGCCGCAGCGAGCTGCCCGACAGCGTTTTCGCCTACCCGCGCGAACGCAAAGAGCCGATGACCGACGCGTCGCACGTCCGCAATGCGATTGCCCGCTTCGATCAGGTCGACGGCGTCTCGGATGCCGAACGCAGCCTGGCGTTTGCAAACATCAAGAAGGCCGCCGAACACTACGGCGTCGATCTCTCCGAGACCAGTTGGCAGGATCTCGGCCGCCGCCCGAGCACCGGGCGGACGAGCGCCGACCGCAAGCGTTCGGCCCGCAAGGCCGTCACGACACGGAAGAAGACGGGCACGCGCAAGAAGGCGACGACGCGGACGGCGACGCGCAAAAAGGCGGGGACGCGCAAGAAGACCGGGCGCAAGACCGCGGGGCGCAAGAAGACGACGACGCGCAAGAAGGCGACAGCGAAAAAGAAGCCGACTGCGCGCAAGACGACGACCCGCAAGAAGGGCCGCTAGCGGGCGGTCGCTGAGGCGGCCGGGTTAAGATTGGCGGTTTTGGCCGGTCCGGGCTCCCGGCTGAATTAGCCCACCGTACGTTTGGGTAACGAAACATGTCGTGGCAACGTGACAACGGGCCTGCGGCACGCTTGGCGGTTTTCCGAAGGGCGCGTCGGCCCTCTCCTGATTGCAGCCCTCTGCGCGGTCGCCGCGGTCGGAATCGTTGAGCCGGGCGTTCCACTCCCGCGGCTCGCGCTGATCGTTCCGATTTCGCATTTCGTGGCGGTGCTCGGCGATGGCGCTACCGCGATCGTCCTGTTTGCGATCTGGCGCTCGTCCTCGACGCGGCGATCGACGTTCGTGCTCGCGCTGTCGTTCGCGGCGAGCGGGGTTCTGGCACTTCTCGCAACGCTCGTACTCCCGCTCCTGCCCGACGATCCGCCGGTGCTCGACCTCCCGGTGCAGACCGGGATTTGGCTCTACTTCTTTTGGCACGTGGCCGCCGCTGTGGGGGCGCTCGCCTACGTCTTCATGCGTCGCGCCGGGGAGTCCAGACCGCCTTCGCCCCGCTTCGTGCTGCTCGCCCTCGCCACGGCGATCGCGGCCGTCGGCGTCAGTGCGCTGGTTGCCTTTGCGTACGGCAGTCACCTGACGGTTCTCGGCGACCAGCATTCCTTTACCGGCTTGGTGCCCCCGGGCGTCGGTCCGTTTACGGCCGTGCTGCTGGCCGTAGCGGCACTGTTCGCGTTTGCGATTCGCCAACCAAATGCGATTGATCGGGCGCTCGCGCTCTCGCTCGTCGCCCTTGCGCTCGACGTCACGCTGCTCTTCGTGGGCGGACTTCCGTATACGAGTTCGTTCTACGCGGGCCGATTGCTGCTCGTGCTCGGTGCGACGTTCGTCTTCGTGTCGGCGGTGCGAAGCCTGGTCGGCTCCCGCATTCGGCTGGGCAACGTGGAATCGACGCTGCACCACGTCGAGAGCGAGTCGGCCGGCCGTGCCGGCCGCATCCGCGCGCTGTGGCAGATTTCGTCCGATTCGGCAGAGCCCGAAAACGGGCTCTTCAGCGGCACGCTTCGGACAGCAGCAACTGCGCTGCGGCCGGGGAAATCCATGCACGGCCACTTGAGCCACATCGTCGGCGGCTCGGTCGTCATCGACGCGACCTCACGGCTTCCCTCGGAATCCGGCAGCCCCTACGATCTGATCTATCCAGGCGCCACATTTCCGATCGAGCGCATGATGGCGAACTTCCTGCGCGATTCCAAGAGCGTGTTAGCGTGGAACGACTTGAGCTTCCTACGCGGTCGCGGAATGCTTGCCGAGGAACTCGGCTTGGGCTGCTTTATCGGCGCAATGCGCACGATCACCGGGCGGTTGTACTTCCTGACGTTCATGTGCACCGGCACGATGGCCGACGAACCGTTCGCTGAAGACGACGTCGCCTACGTCGACGTCGTCGCATCGTTCTTCGCCAGCCGCTTCGCGCAGCAGGCGCAGTTCGAACAAATCAAGTTCCAAGTCGAGCACGATGCCCTGACGGGCCTCCAAAACCGTCTGCAGTTTCGCCAAGCGACGCGGGAAGCGATTCGTGGCGGCAAAGAGTTCACGCTCGCGATTCTCAATCTCGACGGCTTTCGGCACGTCAACGAACGTGAAGGCGTGGAAATGGGCGACGAGGTTTTGGTCGAGGTGGCTGCCGATCTGGAATCGGTCGCGCCCGATAACATCGTTGCCCGCATGGGTGGGGATGAGTTCGCAATCGTCCTCCGTGACCGGGGTACCGTCGCCGCCGCCGCCACCGGCCTCAAACAATACGCCGACATCTTCCGCGGCGCGTCAGGGACCAGCGTGCGCAGAGGGGCGCACCGGCTCGGCGTCGGGGCATCGATTGGTGCGGCACGGTTCCCCGCCGACGGCACTTCGAACGAGGAGCTGATCCGCCGCGCGAGGGTTGCGCTCGAAGTTGCGAAGACGCGCGGCGGCTCGACTACGATGATCTTCGATCGTCCCATGGAACGCATCCTCGAAAGTGCGCATCTGCGCATCGTCGAGTTGACCAGCGCGATTGCCAACGACGAGTTTGCGCTGCTCTACCAGCCGACGTTCGTGCTCGCGACGCGAAAGGTCGTCGGCGCCGAAGCGTTGATTCGTTGGAACCACCCGCAGCGCGGGCTGGTTCCGCCCGTTGAATTCGTCACGTTTGCGGAGCGCCAGGGTTTGATCGGACCGCTGTCGCGCTGGGTGTTTCGCCGCCTGGTGCGCGATCTTACGTCCGGCGTCCTTCTGCCGCCCGGCTTTCGAGTCTATTTCAATCTTGCTGCCGAGATGCTCGACGACGTGCCGTTCATCGCGGAGCTGCTCGAGGAGCTGCGGGCATGGCCCGGCTTGATCGATCACGTCGGAATCGAAGTGACCGAAACGACCGCCATGCAGAACGTCGAGCGCTCGATGCACACGATAGCGCTGCTTCGCGGCTGGGGTTTCGCCGTCGCGATCGACGACTTCGGCACCGGATACTCCTCGTTGTCCTATCTCAAGCGCCTGACTGTCGATCTGATCAAGATCGATCGCTCGTTCATCATCGGCTTGCCGGACGACGAACAAGACGGCGCACTCACCGAGATGCTGTTACGAATCACCGATCGTTTCGGTTTTGCGACCGTGGCCGAAGGCATCGAGACCGAAGCTCAAGCCGCCTGGCTTCTGGCGCACGGCTGTCGGCTCGGCCAAGGCTATCTGGTCGCCAAACCGGGTCCGTTCGCGGACCTCGTGCAGCACCTCGACGCGCCGGTCCTCGCGTAGCGCTCGTGCACGTCCGCCGGTCGAAAGGAAAGACGCGATGCTGACTTCTCCAAGCGGGATAAAGGGACTCGATGCCGTCTTGCGAGGCGGCTTCCCGGCCGGGCGAACGACGATCGTCAGCGGCGATCCGGGCAGCGGCAAGACGGTGCTGGCGATGCAGTATCTCGTAAACGGCGCCACCACGTTTGAGGAGCCGAGCCTGATGATCTCGTTCGAGGAGTCTCCGGCCGCGCTGCGGACGAATTTCGCGAGCATGCCGCAAGCGCTGGCTGGGGAACCCGGCGACCGTTTGCAGATCGTCGACGGGCGAATGCCGGAAGATGCGTTGGAAGCCGGTTCGTTCGACCTGGGCGGTCTAATCGCAATCGCTTCCGCGATCGTCGCCAAGCACGGCATAAAACGCCTAGCGATCGATGGCATCGACGCGCTTTTCGCGCTTACCGAGCGGCCGTCGAACCGGCGCCGCGAGATCCTGCGCGTGCTCAATTGGCTGGCCGACATCAAGCTGACGACCTTGCTGACGATCAAACGAACCAACGACGAAAAGAACCTCCCGAGCTATTTCGGCTTGGCGGAGTATGCGGCGGACGGCGTCGTCGAGCTGCGCAAGACGATGTTCGGCGAACTCGCACGCCGGACGCTGTCCGTCGTCAAGCTGCGCGGGGCCGCGTACGACGGCGGGGCACACTCCTATACGATTTCCGACCAAGGCATTCGCGTGCTGCATACCCCCGCGCGAACGCGCACGCTGCCTCAGGATTTGGACACGCGACTCTCCACCGGCGTCGAACGCCTCGACACGATGTTGCTTGGGGGTTACCGAGCCGGCACGACGACCCTCATCTCCGGCTTGCCGGGCACGTCGAAAACGACGCTGGCCGCAGCATTCTTGCAGGCGGGCTTCCGCGCCGGCGAGCCCTGCCTCTTCGTCGGCTTCGACGAACCGGCGGAGCAAATGCTGGTCGATGTCCATTCGGTGGGGCTCGATCTGGACGGCGCGGTTCGCTCGGGCCTGCTGCACGTGGAATCCTTCGCCGCCGGAGTCATGATCGCGGACGAGCACTTCCTGGCCATCGAATCGCTGATCGAACAGCACCGCCCCAAGCGCGTGGTCATCGATCCGATCTCGGCGCTCCAGAAGGCGGGCGGTCAAGAAATCGCCGACACGACGATGGAAAACCTGATCGTGCTGTTCAAATCGCTCGGGATCACCGCGGTCGTCACCGCCGCTTCGGACTCGCAATTGGGAGAGATGGAAAATACGCCGACCCGGGTGTCGACGGTCGCCGATGCGTGGATTCATCTGAGCTTCGCGAATATGGGCGGCGAGCGAAATCGCACGCTCACGATCGTAAAGGCGCGCGGCACCGGCCATTCCAATCAGATGCGCGAGGTGCTGCTATCGGCCGACGGTATCGATCTGGCGGATGTCTTCTCGGCCGGCGGTAAGGTGCTGGTCGGCACAGCGCGCGCGGAGCGTAAGCAGAAAGAATCCGTCGACAAGGCCGCCCAAGAGGAGAGTGCGACACGTGAACTCGAGCGGCTGGACCGCGAAGCGCAGAGTCTGAGCCGGCAGTTGGAAGAAGCGCAGCGAGGACTCGACCAATTGGCCGACTATCGTGAGCAGGTGCTCAAGCGCACGGCGGTGAGCGGCCGGGCTCACGATCGCGAGACGGATCTGATTCACTCGCTGCGCCACGGGGATGACCCAGCATGACGCCGGCCCCGAGTGCGACGCTGCTGCTGCTGTTCGTCGTGAAGGCCACGCCGCGCTCGATGCAGGCGATCGACAACCTCCGGCGCGCGCTAGCCGAGCTGGCAGATCGGACCTTCGAGCTCGAAATCGTGAACGTGTTCGACGACCCGGAACGCGCGCTCGCCGAACGGATTCTGGTCACGCCGACGCTGCTGGCCCCCGCCTCTGCGCAGCGCATCGTCGGCGATCTAGGCGAGGTAAGCCAATTGCGCTACTTTCTGCAGATGCTGCCGACGGTCTGATCCGCGCGCGGGTCAGTGCAACAGAACCGACGTTTCGACCGCGGTCCCGGGGCGGAACACGCAGCTGCCGCCGTCACGCGGCAGCGAGACGCGCACGGCCACCCGCTGCGCGACCTTCACGAAGTTCGTCGGTGAACTCAGGGCCGGCAGCGTCGAGAGCGCGTTGAGTGCGACCGGCGAGAAGCCGATGACGGTGCCGCGGAACCTCGCGCCGCCGCAGGCGTCGACTGAGATGTCGACCGGCATCCCGGCCTTGATGCGCGCCAGCTGCGTCTCTTTGTAGTTGGCGGTGACGAAGATGCGGTCGGACGGCGAGACCGTGACGACGAGCTGACCGGGCGCGACCGTTTGTCCCTCTTGCGCGTTGCGGGCCGCCACCCAGCCGTCGACCGGCGAAACGATGCGCGTGCTGGCGAGGTTGAGCCGCGCCATCTCAACCTGGGATGCCATGGAATCGGCCTGCGCTTGGGCGGAATCAGCCGCCGCGACCTTATTGGGCACGCGCGCCGGCGCGGACATTTCGTCCAATTTTCCGGCGGCGATCGGAACCTGCGCACCGGCCGCCGTCGTCCCGGTCGTCGCGGCCGCCGCGGTGGCCCGCTGCTGGATCAGGTTCGCTTCCGCGGTGCGCACCGCCGAGCGGGCGGCCGCAGCTTGCGCGACGGCCTGATCGTAGGCCGCGCGCGTGCTGGCGACGGCCGCGACCGCCGTCTCGAGCGCCGAGGTGGAGACGTAGCCTTGTCGAGCGAGATCCTCGTTGCGGGTGCGGTCGGCAATGGCTTTGGTCCACGCCTCACGGGCGGCGGGGACGGCGGCGTCGCTCGAGGTGACCTGCGAGCGCGCCGATTCCAGCTGCGCCTGTGCGACGGCGATCGAACGGCCCGCCGCCGTCGCTTGCGACTGCGCGAGGGAGACTCCGAGCTGCGCGGCTTGGAGGCCGCCGCGCTGTTCCTGTACCTGGGCCGACTGCAGTTCGGCCTCGAGCGTTGCGGCCTGACGGGCGGCCGTCGCCGCAGCCTCCAGCGAGGCAAAATTGCGCTCGGCAACCGCGAGTGCGGCCCGTTCGTTGGCATCATCGAGCTGCGCGAGCAGCTGTCCGCGGCGCACGGGCTGGTTTTCGTCGACCAGCACGCGATCGACGCGTTCGGTGATCTTGCTCGTCACGAGGACCTGATCGGTGTCGATCAGCGCGTCGTCCGTCGAGATGCGGAACCGATCGTAGAACACCCAGCGGCCGGCGAAATAAAGCGCCGCCAGCACGACGACGACGGCGATGCCGTTGCGCAGCCAATTACGGCGGGAAGGCTCCGGGGCAAGATCTTCGACGAGGGTCGTTCGTGCCGAGGTCTTCTCCGTTCCGGTCCCATCTGCGGTCATGGTCATGCGGACTCGAGTTCCTTTCCGCGGACGAGATGGAACAGCAGCAGGAACGGCAGGGCGCCGACGAACAGCAGCCCGACGATGGTGAACGTCTCGGAGAAAGCGACTGCGATCGCCGCCCGGTTGACGAGTTCGCCGACGACCGACGACGAGAACGCTTGCGCATCGCTAGCGCTGTAGCCGTGCGAGGTGAACCACCGGTACGCCGTGCCGAATCCCGAATCGGACAGCACGCCGCCTTGGCGCGCGCGCGCACCGAAGGCGCTGGTCGCCGCGATTTCGGTGTGCACGATCAGCGTACCGAGGATTGCGAAACCGAGCCCGGCGCCGATTTGCCGCACGATCCCTCCGAGTCCCGCCGCGGCATCCAGCAGCGCTTTCGGTACGTCGGTCATCATCAGGACGTTGAGCGGCACGTAGAGCAGCCCCAGACCGATGCCTTGGACGAACCGCGGCAGCAAAGCGTCCTCGAAGCTGATGCGGTCGCCGAGCGACGCGAGCCAGAACGTACCGGCAGCGGCGACGACGAGGCTGGCGGCAGCCAGCAGCGAGCTCGGCAACTTTCCGGTCAGGCGCCCCGAGAACTCGGTGCCGAGGAATCCTCCGATCGCCGTCGGGATCATAACGAAGCCCGCATAGTCGGGAGAGTACTTGAGGACTTCCTGCATGTAGAGCGGAGCTACCAGGGCCGTGCCGGTAAAGCCGACGCCGGTGAGGAGTGCCAGCGTGAGCCCGACCGCAAACGTTGGAATCGCCAGCGGACGCAGGTCGACGAACGGAACCCGCGCCAGAAGCTGCGTGCGTACGAAAATCGCCATGGTCACGATCCCCACCGCCAGCGCGCCGTCCACCGCGGGCGACGCGAACCAATCGCTGCGCGGACCCTCTTCGATCACGAATTGCAGCGCCAGAAGGCCGGTGATCAAGACGACCAGTGAGGTCCAGTCGAAGGTGCTGCGCTCGGCGCGCGCGCTCTGTTCGCGCAGGACGCCGGAGACGATCAGAAGCGCGAACAGACCGAGCGGGATGTTGATGAGGAAGATCCAGGGCCAGCTGAAGTTGGCCAAAATCCAGCCGCCCAGCGCCGGGCCCAATGCCGGCGCGACCATCGCCGCAGCCCCGTAAAGTTTGAAGGCCGTCGAAAGCCGAGCCGGCGGGTACGCATCGACGAGCGCCGCCATCGCGAGCGGGATCATCAGACCTCCGCCCAGGCCCTGCAAGCCGCGCATCGCAACGAGTTCAGCGAGGTTGCCCGAGAGGGCGCACATGAGCGATGCCCCGGTGAAGACGCCGATGGCCACCAGCAGCGTGCGTTTGCGTCCGACGTTGGCGGAAAACCAGCTCGTCAGCGGCATGACGAAGACGGCCGTGATCGGATAGATCGACGCGATCCACGACGCCTCGTCGACGGAGACGCCGAGATTGCCCGCAATCGTATCCAACCCCACGGTCACGACGGTGCCATCGAGCAGCGCCATCCAGGTCGGCAGCAGCACGGCAAGCGTAACCCAGGGAAGAGAGACTTCCGAAGTCTTCGCCGGCACCCGCGCCGGCATGGACGTGCTCAGAGACCGTAAGCCCATTACCTTCACGCTTACTATACGATATCGTCAGCCCGAGCGCCTTACGCGGGCGCAGGCCGGGTCAAGCAAGCGACCGAAACGCTCTCGGCGATGCGGGTGTGGGCGCTCTTCGCAACCTTGCTCGTCGGCTGGCTCGCTCTGGGCGATCGCGCCACCGAAGCGATGCGCGGCAGCCTGCCGCGGGCCGCATGCCCGAACGCCGCGCCGGTCCCTGCCGACCTGCGCTTGCCCGCGCGCGTTCCGCCGGGCGAGCCGGTCGCGATCGAAGTGCGGCTGCTGCGTTTCCTGTCGTCCTATGCCTACCGCGACTTGGGCTGGTGCGTCGACAAAACGGTGCGCGACACCGGACCGTACCTCGACCACGTCATGTACGGGACGCACACCGCCGTGCGCATCTACTACTCGCCCGAGATGATGGCGTGGCTGCGCGGCGGGCGGCGCGGCGTGCCGGCCGACGGCGCGGTCATCATCAAGGAGCAGTACGGCGCGAAGCCGGCGGCGGCATTCGCCGGAGCGGGCGACGCGACGCTGCGGCCGACCGACTGGACGATCATGATCCGGCGTTCGTCGGCGTCACGCGACGGGTGGTTCTGGGCCGAAGTCTGGACGACGATGTTCGGCACCGAGCCGCCGGCGACGACGGTCGCGTATCCGAACGCCGGCTTCGGATTGTACTGCCTGCGCTGCCACGCGTCGGCCGCACGGTCGATGACCTTTTCGGCGCTCGAAAACGTGCGCGGGTTTCCCGGCGAGCCGCTGCACTACCGGATCGATGACTCCTGGCGCTTTCCGCTGCCGACGCCGGCACCGTGCGTCGAGCACGACGAACACCAGAAGAACCGCGCGCTGGCGTCCCTGGGCGCGCGCTGTGCGCCCGTCAAGCCGCAGCCGCTCGCCGTGCAGACGTTCCCGCCGGAGTCGCTCGACACCAATCTCGCGGCGGCGCATGGCACGACCGCGTTTCTGACCTCGGCGCAGTGCATGGGCTGCCACAGTGCGGCCGCGGGCGCGCCGTTCGGGCCGACGATGTGGGTAACGCCGGCGCCCGCCGCCGCTCGTCAAGCCGGACTCAACGTGTCGGAATACGGTGAATGGCGCTGGTCGCCGATGGGACTCGCCGGACGCGACCCGGTCTTCTACGCGCAGCTCCAAAGCGAGCTCGGCTACTTGCGCACGTTCAAGCCGGCGCGCGTCGCCCGACGCCTGGAGACCCAGATCGACAACACCTGCCTGCACTGTCACGGCGCGATGGGTCAGCGCACGCTCGAAGCTCGCCGGCCCAGCGCGCGATTCGATCCGGCGATCGTCTTCGACGGCGTTGCCTCGCACCCGGATTTCGCGCTCGGGGGCTTGGCGCGCGACGGCGTCAGCTGCACGATCTGCCATCGTGCGGTGGCGACCACGACCCCGCCCGGAGAAGCGCCGCTCGCGCACTTCCTGGCCACTTCGATCAACGGCGATTTCCGGACCGGACCGCCCGACCGTCTCGACGGCCCGTTCAAGACGAGCGACGTGGCGGCGCTACCGATGAAGAACGCGCTCGCGATCAAGCCCGCCGGCAGCGACTACGTGCTCTCCTCGCAGCTCTGCGGCAGCTGCCACACGATCCGCTTGCCGGTCGTCGACGCACCCGCGGGCGCCCCCGCGCACGACATCGAGCAAGCCACCTATGTCGAGTGGCTCAACAGCGCGTACCAGACCGAGTATCGGCCCGGGCCCAAGAACGCGTCGTGCGTCGCCTGCCATATGCCGGCCGGCATCACCGACCCCGAACGCGGCGTGGCCGTCACCCACCTCGCGTCGCGCATCGCGCTGGTCCAGGATGACACCTATCCGGCGACCAGCAATGCCGCGCCGGCCGACCAGCTGCACGTCCGCTATCGCGAACGCGGGTACCGCCGCCACGAGCTGCTCGGCTTGAACGCCTTTCTGCTCGAAACGTTCCGGCAGCATCCCGACGTGCTGGGCGTGCGGACGGCCGACTACATGTCGGGCTCGACGACCGACCTGACCGACGCGATCGGCCACATCGTGCAGCAGGCGCGCGCGAAGACGGCGCGCGTCGCGGTGCGCGCGCAGGTCGAGGGACGCACGCTGGCGGCCGAGGTGGAAATCACGAACCTGACCGGACACCGCTTTCCGAGCGGCGTCGGTTTCCGGCGCGCCTTTGTCGAGTTCGCAGCCTACGACGGTGAGGCCGCGACGCCGTTCTTCATCTCGGGTGCAACCGACCGCCGCGGCCGCCTCGTCGGCGCGGACGGCGTGGTGCTGCCGAGCGAATCGTTCGCGCGGGGTGCGGACGGACGCGAGCAGTACCAGCCGCACTTCGACCGCGCGCAGCCGGTGACCAGCGCGGCCCAAGTCCAGATCTTCGAAGAGCTGACGCAAGACCGCACGCGGCACTTCACTACCAGCTTCATCCGGCGCGACCACGAGGTCAAAGACAACCGGATTCTGCCGCTGGGATGGCGCCCCGGCGGTCCGGCGCCGGGCGCGATCCCACGCGAGTTTCTGCTCGCGACCTATCCGAAGGGGGGCGCTGCGAAAGACCCGGACTATCGCGATGGGAAAGGGCATGCCGTCGTGGCGTACCGCATCCTCATTCCTGCGGGTATCGACCCTGCGCGCGTCCGCGTGAAAGCGACGCTCTGGTATCAGTCCTGGGCGCCGTACTTTCTGGCCGCGCGTGCGGCAGCACGCGACGACGCGGCAGTGCGGCTCCGCGCGCTGACCGGGAATCTCGACCTCGACGGAACCGAACTCGAGCACTGGAAGCTGCGCGTCGGCGGCGCGACCTGGAGCGCCTCACGATGACGCGAAACACCCGATGACGTTCTACGAAGTCCCGGCGTTCGTACTCTTGTTCGGCGCGATGGCGGCCGCGGCGGCGATCGCGTGCGGAGCGCACTTTTTCGTGCGGCGCCGCTTCCGGACGGTAAAGTTCAGCGACAACAATGCCGTCGGCGGGATCGTGCTGGGCGTCGTCGGCGGATTGTTCGCGATCATGCTGGCGTTCGTGGTCGGGATCGTGTGGCGCGAATACGACGACAGCTCGCAGCGGGTCGCGGGCGAGGTCGCGGCGGCGACGAACGTCTGGTACGCCGCGTCCGGTTTCCCGCAGCCCGAACGGCGCGACACGCGCGCGATTCTGCTGCGCTACGGCGAGCTGATGGTGCGCGAGGACTGGCCGGCGATGCGGCACGGGACGCGCAGCCCGCACGCCGTTCCCCTGCTGGCCCAAACCTTCGAAGAGGTCGAGCGCTTTCGTCCGAGCCACTACGGCGAGCAGAACGCGCAGGCGATGGCGATGCAGCAGCTCGGCGTGATGCAGGAGACGCGCTACCGCCGGCTCGACGACAACGAAAGCGGCCTGACCGCGTTTCAGTGGACGATTCTGACGCTCGGAGCCACGCTCGTGATCGGTTTCTGCTTCCTGCTCGGGACGAATAACTTGCGGATCGACCTGCTGATGACCGGCACGGTTGCGGCGATGATCGCGCTGATCTTCGTCCTGATCTACGAACTCGACTATCCGTTCCGTGGCGGCATCGGCGTGCAAGCCGACCGCTGGGTCGAGTTCATCGCCGACCACAAACTCGCGCCGCTGCCGTCGCCTTCGCCGGTGGTGCAGCGGCCGGCGCCGCGGCCCGCGCTCAGTCCCTAAGCCAGCGCGCGGCAACCTGCGGTGCGGCTTCGCGCGCGCGGGCGAGGAGCTGGTCGTTCGAGAGCGTGCTCAGCGGATGCGTGACGACGACCGGCGCGAGCTCGTCCAGACCAAGCGCCGTGCGCCCAACGAGCGCCTCGTGCTCGAAGACGGTCGTGACGATGACGGCGGTCGGAATCCCCGATTCCTCGAGCCGAACGGCGTCGTACGTACAGCACGACGTGCAGGAGCCTCAATCACCGATTCCGGTGACGGCGACGTCGTTCTCGGCGGCGATGCGCGCGATCAGCTCGGGTTCGGCCGTGACCGAGAAACCCTCTTTCTTGTAACGGGTGATCGAGGCGAAGGCGTACTGCTCGCCGAGCAGCGTCATCGTCCGCTCGAGCAGCTTCCAGCCGTTCCACTTCGTGTTGTCGAGAACGCCGACGCGCAAGCCGTCGAGCGCGGCGACGCGGGACGCCGGCCGGAGCCGTTCGACGTGCACGATCCCGCGCGGATCGTACAACGCGCCCGGACCGGGTTGGAACGCATCTGACACGAGTGTTCTCCTACAGCAGACAGGTGCCGTCGACGCAATTTTCCGCCTCCGGCAGCGTGCTGCCGTCGATTTTGCGCAGGACGGGACTCGTCATTCGCCCCCAGCCGGGGATGAACGCCGAAAAGCGGCCGGCGGCTCCGCCGGCGACGAAAAGATGAATGTCGTTCGCGTTAGGCACGATCGGGATGCGCGCGCCGGGGTCGCGCTTGTACCAAGCCGGCAGCGCCTTGTTGTAGACCTTCCCGCCGCCCGCGTAGCGGTCGCCGAAGCTGACCGCCGACCAGGTGTTGCCGGCGTTGTACCAGAGGTAGTTCTTGACGTCGTTGCGGGTGAATCCGCTGCCGGCAATCGTCGCCGCGTGCTCGGGCGAGATGACGACCGCGCACGAACCGCCGGCGACGGCATTGTTGTGCGCGATGGTGCTCATCGCCGACACGATGCTGTCGAGCACCCCCTGCGCGTCGTCGGCGACGTGGTTGACGACGCTGTGCGGCGGTTCGGCGGCGATCACGAACACGCTGCTGTCCTCCGGCGCCAGACCCTGCTCGACGTGATAGGGAGCCCATGGGCTCAGCTCTTCGTTCTCGGCGATGCAGTAGGTGTATTTTCCCGGGTGCCCGAGGGTGCTCTTGTCGAGATCGCCCGGCGTGCCCCCGCCGACGGTGAGCAAGATCAACCGAATCGCCCGGCCGATCGTCGCGTTCGCCCGGTTGCCCGGGCCGAAGACGTTATGCCCGGCGTTCATCCCGATCCGTTCGCGAATCGGCCCGTTGACGACCAGCAGCGGCGCGGCCATGTGCGTCGTCGCCTGCACGCCGTTGAGGTTGAAGGGTTTGCTGCACAGCGCCAACATCGCGGCTCGCACGACCGGCGCGTACTCTGCTTTGCCGCCGGCCATGACGAGGTTGATCGCTAAGACTTCGCGCGTCAACGTGCCGCGGCGCGGCGGCACCACCGCTTCGGCGAAGTCCGGCTCGCCGCCGAGTGCCGCGACGGCCGCGGCGACTTTTTCGGGCGTCGGCGGCACGATCGGCAAGCCGTCACTCCAGGGCTGCTCCGTGTACCACTCGATCGGGTCGAAGTCCGGGCCGGCCGCGTCCATCGCGACCGCGCCCTCGATGATCGCGCTCACCCGACGGGGCTTTCCGGCTGCTCGGGCCGATTCCCATCACTCATCGGCGACCGGATTGCGCAGCGTCCCCACGCCTTCGACCTCGACCTCGACGATGTCGCCGGGAACGAGGTAGCGCGGCGGATCGAAGCGCGCGCCGGCGCCGGTCGGCGTACCGGTCGCAATGATGTCGCCGGGCTTCAGTTCGGCGAACGTCGAGAGATACGCGATCAGGTAGCCAAACCCGAAAGCGAGATGCGCGGTCGTGTCGTGCTGGCGGATCTCGCCGTTGACGCGCGTCGTGACCTGCAGCGCATCGAACGCGCCTACCTCGTCGGTGGTGGTGATCCACGGGCCGATGGCGCCGGAATCGCCGAAATTCTTCCCCTGGGTGACGTTGAATTTCGCGTGACGCACCCAGTCCCGAATCGTCCCTTCGTTCATGCAGGTCAATCCGAAGACGTGCTCGCGCGCCCGCTCGGCGGGGATTCGGCGGCCGCCGCGGCCGATGACCAGTGCGATCTCACCCTCGTAGTCGAGTTGCGAGGATTCCGGCGGACGCAGCAGCGGCCGGCCGTGACCGGTGAGCGAACCCGGCGTCCGCAGGAACACGCTGGGATAGCTTGGCGCAGCGGAGCCGTCGCGGTATTCCTCGTTACGGTTCGTGTAGTTGACGCCGATGCAGAAGATCTTCTCGGGCGCCGCAACCGGCGGCCGAAAGGTCAGCGCATCGAGCGCGTAGTCTGCAGCGGCGCCGGCGGCAACGCGACGCGCGTCGTCGAGTCCGCCGCCGACGATCAGCGCCTGCAGGTCGGCATACACGGGCGCCAGCCGCGGACCGAGGTCGACGACGCCGCCCGCGACGACGGCACCGTACGTCGAGCGTCCGCCGGGCGCCGTGAACGAGGCCAGCTTCACGCCTGGGCGCTGGTCGAGAAGAACCCGCAGCGCTCGAGCACAGCATCGAGGCGCTTCTCGAGCTCCGGCGTCGCCGGCACCATCGGCAGCCGGTGCTCGTTGCGTGCCAACAGGCCCAGTTTCTTCATCATGTACTTGATCGGAATCGGATTCGTGTCGAAAAACACCGCACTATTGAGTTCGAACAGGCGCTGGTGCAGTGCGCGGCCGCGATGCAGATCGCCGGCCCACACGGCTTCGCACAGGTCGACCAGGATTCGTGGGTGCAGGTTCCCGACCGCGTTCATCAACCCCACCGCGCCGACCGCCAGCATCGGAAAGCTCAGCTCTTCGAGTCCGACGAAAACCCGGAAGCCCGGTAAGATGTCGAGCGCGGCCGAAACGAACCCGAGGTCGTTGAAGGCTTGTTTCATGCCGACGAAGCGCGGCGAGCGGCGCGCGAGCTCGGCGACGGTCGCCAGCTCGACCTGCACCGCGGCGCGCCCGGGGATGTGGTAGATCATCCACGGCAGATCGGCGTCTTTGGTGACCTCGAGGTAGTATTCGATCAAGCCTCGCTGCGGCGGCCGGATATAGTACGGCGTGACGATCAGCAGCGCATCGACGCCCGTCTCGATAGCGTGCGCGGTCAGCGCCTTGGTCTCGGCGAGCGATTGGGAGCCGGTCGCGGCGACGACCGCGATGCGGCCGGCAGCGGTCGCAACGGCGATCTCGACCAGCCGGTTGCGTTCGCGGACGGTCAGCGTCGAGGGCTCGGCAGTCGTGCCGTTGACCAGCACGCCGTGCGACCCGTTCGCAACCTGGAACTCGACCAGCTGCGCGTAGGTGTCGTAATCGACCTCGCCGTCGTGGAACGGCGTGATCAGCGGCGGGATCGAGCCCTTCAAACGCGAGATGTCGGCGATCATACGGCGTCCTTGCGGGCCGCCACGTACTCGTGAAGATTGTTGTGCTTGCGGCTGTAGTCGGGGTCGATCTCCTCCAGCTCCAGCGTGATGCCCAGCGGGGCCGTCTCGAACGCCGGCGCCAGGGCGTCGCACACCGCCGCGAAGATCGCGTCGGCCGCGGCGCTCTTGGCGGCCTTGTCCCGGCCCGCACCGATGCGCATCGTGACGTGCACGAACGCGTTCTGCGGGTCGCCGTCGGCGACGCGGAAGAGGTCACGTTCGGCAACCCGCGTGCGCAGGCCGCCGAGCTGGAAGATCCCGGTGGCCAGCGCGGCGGCGTGGACGCGCTCGACCAGCACCGGCAGATCGGCTCGCGCGCGGAGATTGGAGGAGCATTCGATCAGGATGTGCGGCATCTTCGTCTACGTCACCGGAAACCAGAAGTTCGCTTGTCCCGTTCCGATGGCTGCTTCGTAGTTCCCGTACTGAATGCCCGACGTGGTCCACGCGGCGCCGCCCAGCGCTCCGGCCAGGCTCAAATAGTGGGCGAACCGTCCTTCGGGCGCGCACTCCTTGCGGAAGGCGTCGGCGTGCGCGAGGACGCTGGCGTGGTCGCCCGCCCGCCACCACGCCATGATGCGCTCGTCCCACGCGCGCAGGTTTTCGCCGTTGATGTCGCGCGGATCCGCACTCGCCCGTTCGCGGATGACCGCCAGCGGCCAAAAGCGGTGCGACATGCCGCCCGAAGCGAGCAGCAGCACGTTGCGGTCGCTGGCCGCGACCGCGCGCGCCAAGGCGGCGCCGAAGGCGAGGTTCGCCTCGACCTCGGCGGTATCGCAGACGCTGATCGGCAGGACGCGTTTCTTGGCCGGCCCAGGGTTGTAGTAGTGCATCACGTTGAGCGTGCCGTAGTGCACGGGCAAGCCGCGATGGGCCGACGCCTGAGCCCAGACCTGGGAGGCCCGGCATTCCTGCGCGATCAGCTGGGCCAGCTCGGGGTCGCCGGGATAATCGTAGGCGTAGTCGTGGATCATCCACGGAATCTCGTCGGAGGTATAGATCCCTTCGTGCCGCGCGTGCGCGTTGAGCACCCACTCGAGCGTCGAATGCCAGTGCGTGTCGATCACGACGAAGGTGTCGAAGTCGAGCGGCGCAATGCGCTCCTCGCGCAGCCGCGGCAAGACGTCGTAAAACGAGGTGACCGTCGACTTCATGTACTCGCGGCGCTGCTCGGGATCGAAGATCATCAGCCGCGGGACGTGCGTCGAGAAGAGGCCGGCGACGATCGAACCCATCAGTAGGCGATGCAGACGAGCTTCGGCTCGGTGAAGAAATCCAGCGACCAGCGGCCGCCCTCGCGACCCAGCCCGCTGTGCCCACGGCCGCCGAACGGCTGGCGCAGGTCGCGCAGAAAGTAGCCGTTGATCCAGCACATCCCGGCCCGTACGCGTTCGGCGAAACGCATCCCGGTCGCGATGTCGCGCGTCCAGATGTACGACGAGAGACCGTACCGCGTCGCGTTCGCGCGCGCCACGACTTCGTCCAGCGTCTCGAAACGAAACAGGGTGAGCACCGGTCCGAAGACTTCTTCGCGTACGATCCGGTCGTCGTCGCGTGCCGGCGCGAAGATGGTCGGCTCATGGTAGTTCCCGCTCGCGAGCGCCGGCTGCGCGGGGCGTGCGCCGCGCAGCAGCGCTGAGTTGCCCTCCGCTTCGGCCTGGGCGATGAACGCTTCGACCCGCTCGCGGTGCTGGGGCGAGATCAGCGGCCCGAGATCGGACTCGCTCGACTGCGGATCGCCGACCCGCAGCGCCTTCACGCGAGCGAGAAACTGCTCGACGAAGCGCTCGTAGATCCCGGCCTGCACGAAGAGGCGCGTCCCGGCCAGACACACCTGTCCGCTGTGACGGAACATCGCCAGGACGCTGCCCTCGACGGCAAGGTCGAGATCGGCGTCGTCGCACACGACGTTGGCCGATTTTCCGCCCAGCTCGAGGGTGACTTTCTTGAGGGTTGCGGCGGCCGCGAGGTTGATCGCGATCCCGGTCGGTTCGCTGCCGGTGAAAGCCACGGCATCGACGCGCGGGTCGGCGACCAGCGGCGCACCGGCCTGCGGACCGAAGCCGGTGACGACGTTCACCACCCCGTCCGGAACGCCGGCTTCGCCGCACAGCGCCGCCAGTTTCAGCGTCGAGAGCGGCGTCAGTTCCGACGGCTTGAGCACGCAGGTGTTGCCGGCGGCGATCGCCGGCGCGATCTTCCAGGTCGCCTGCATCAGCGGGGAGTTCCAAGGCGTGAGCAGCGCGCACACGCCGACCGGTTCCTCGCGCACGATCGACACGATCTCGCGCGGCGCGCCCAGAAACGGTTTGCGGTCGAAGAAGGCGCTCTGCTCGCGCTGTTCGATCGCGCCGGCGAAGAAGGCGCAGTTGTCGGCGGCACGCGGCACGTCGCGGTCCGCGGTTTCGCGAAACGGCTTGCCGGCGTCCCGCGATTCGAGCCGTGCGAGATCCTCGCGATGGTCGATCAGCAGATCGCCGAGCCGGCGCAGCACCTTGGCCCGCTGGGCCGCGGTCATGCGCGGCCACGGGCCTTCATCGAAGGCCCGGCGGGCCGCGGTCACGGCGCGGTCGACGTCGGCCGGGCCGCCGGCACTGACCTCCGCGATCGTTTCGTTGGTCGCGGGGTCGAGCGTGGGGAACGTCGCCCCGTCCCGCGCGTCGGCGAACGCGCCGTCGATGTAGAGCCGGCTCTCGAGGGCACCGTCGCCCCCCAGGGGTGTCTGAGGCATCTGCAGTCTTTCCGCGACGAGGTCCGCCGCTTCTGCCGGCGCCGATAAGAGTGCCTAATCGCGGGTCAAGCGACCGGCCGGCCCAGGACCACGCCGGCGGCGGTGGTAGCGTACCGACACCCCCGCTGGAGTGCCGTGCCATGTCGTTCATGAGTTCCGTTACCGTGATCCCCTCGCATGTGTCCGGCGAGGACCTGCGCACCTTCGGTACGCTCGAGTCGTACGAAGACTACATCGAGAACCAAGCGCGCGACACGCGCCAGCTGCTCGAGAAGTATCGGGCTGCCAAGACACACGATCCGGAACTCTCGTCGGCCTACAAGGCCGCGATGAAGCCGATCATGGTCACGACCTGCTGGGGCGAGGCGCAGACGACCGCGCAAGTCGCCCAGATCCTGACCAAGACCAACAAACCCAGCGTGCAGTACTTCTATGCGACCCACGCGCTCGATGAGGTGCGCCACACCCAAATCGAGTGGCGCCGGATCGCCGACCTCGATCTTGCCGACAGCCTCGACGTCCCCTACGAGCAGACCGAACTCTTCCGTTTCGTCAACGGCTTGCCGACCTTCTTGGAGATCGTGTACGGCCAGGTCTGCACGCTCGAATCCTACTCCGCGCACGTGCTGTTCAATTCGATCATCGATCTGGCCAAAGAGCACGGTGATCTGGCCACTGCCTACACCTACGAGCACGTGATGCACGACGAGGTCCGTCACATCGGCACCGGCCTGCGCATCGTCCGCGAAGCGATCGAGCAGTCGCCGGATCCCGAAGAGGCGAAGTTCCGCATCCTCGACCTCGAGGAGAAGCTGCTGCCGGTCGCGATCCGCAAGCTCGGCCGCGACTCGGCGATCGCGCAATCGCTCTACGACGCCGGGATGATCGAGTCGAAAGCGCGATTCGAGGTCGACGGGTTCCGCCAGTATCAGATCTTCCGCTCCAAGATCGGCGTGCTGCCGCCGATGCGGTTCGCCGGCCCCGAGATGCCGGCACCGCCCGCCAACGGGCAGGCCAATGGGAACCAACCGCTCAAGGCGTGACGGCCGGAGGTTCTCATCGAACACGACCTGACCACGCTGCCCTGGGATCAGGCGTATCGTTTTCTCATCGGAAGCGTGGTGCCGCGGCCGATCGCGTGGGTGTCGACGACCAGCGCGGACGGCATCCACAACATCGCCCCGTTCTCGTTCTTCAACGCCTTCAGCGCTGACCCCATGATCCTCGGCTTCGCGCCGATGGCGAGTGACGACCGTCCGCAGAAGGACACGCTCGCGAACGTCAAGGCGCTCGGCGAGTTCGTCATCAACATCGCGACCGAATCGACGCTGGTTGCAATGGACGCCACCGGCCGGCTCTATCCGCCCGAGGTCGACGAGTTCGTGGTCGCCGGGCTCACGCCCGCGCCGTCGACCGCGGTGAAGCCGCCGCGAATCGCCGAGTCACCGATCAACTTCGAGTGCAAACTCCACGCGCTCGTACCGCTGGGCGAGGGCGAAGGCTCCGCCACCCTCGTCCTCGGGCATGCCGTGCATCTTCGGATCGCCGACGAGATCGTGCGCGACGGGAAGATCGACGCCGCGCTGCTGCGCCCCGTCGCGCGCATGGGCGGCCCATTCTACGCGCGGCCGGAGATCTTGCCGTTCCGCCGCAGCGACCGGCAGTAGGACGCCGGCCGTGGTCCGGCGCATGAGCCGAGCCAACCCTGGAGGTGCGCCATGATCGCCGAGCCATCCGTCGCCGTGCACCTGCGCGCGCTCGACCCGTTCGACTTCCTCACGCGCGCGGCGTTCGTCTATCCCTCGCGAATCGCGGTGATCGACGGCGACGCGTGGCGCACCTATCCGGAGTTCCTCGAGCGCGTGCGGCGCCTGGGCGGCGCACTGCAGGGCCTAGGCATCCGCAACGGCGAGCGTGTCGCTGTGCTCGCGCCCAACACCAGCATGCTGCTCGAGGCGACCTTCGCCGTCCCGGTTGCCGGCGGCATCCTGTGCGCGCTCAATACGCGCCTCGCGCCCGAGGAGATCGACTACATCCTCGGCCACTGCGGCGCCGATCTGCTGCTCTACGACGGCGAACTCGACCCGCTCGTCGACCGCCTGACGACGCCGATCCGCCGCGTTCGCGCCGCCGCGCCCGGCACGCCCGGGACCCTCGCCGGCACCGTCGGTTACGAAGAACTGCTCCACGCCGCACGGCCCCGCGACTTGACGCCGCGCACAGGCGACGAAAACGATACGATCTCGATCAACTACACCAGCGGGACGACCGGCAAGCCGAAAGGCGTCATGTACACGTTCCGCGGCGCGTACATGAACGCGCTGGCCGAGATCTTCCATGCCGGGCTACGCCCGGAAAGCGTCTATCTCTGGACGCTGCCGATGTTCCACTGCAACGGCTGGTGCTTTCCGTGGGCCGTGACCGCCGCCGGTGCCACCCACGTCTGCCTGCGGAAAGTCGACGCGCCCGGAATCAACCGTGCCGTGCACCACGAGGGCGTGACCCACTTCAACGCTGCGCCGACCGTCCTGATCGCGCTCGCGAACCATCCCGACACGGTCGCGTTTCCGCGCCGTGTGATCGTCACGACCGCCGGCGCACCGCCCTCGCCGACGACGATCGCGCAGATCGAAGCACTCGGCGCGGAGATCCACCACGTCTACGGCCTGACCGAGACCTACGGCCCGATCACCGAATGCGCGTGGCACAGCCCGGCGTGGGACGCCTTACCGGCTGCGGATCAAGCGCGGCTTCGGAGCCGTCAAGGCGTCCCGATGGTGACCTTGGCGCCCAACGACGTGCGCGTAGTCGATCCCGACCTCAACGACGTGCCCGCCGACGGCACGACGCACGGCGAAATCGTGATGCGCGGCAACAACGTGATGAAGGGCTACTACGCCGACCCCGAGGCGACGGCGCGCGCCTTCGCCGGCGGCTGGTTTCACTCGGGTGACATCGCCGTGCGCCACCCCGACGGCTATATCGAGATCGTCGACCGCGCCAAAGACGTGATCATCAGCGGCGGCGAAAACATCTCAACCCAGCAAGTCGAGAAAGTCTTGCTCGAACACGATGCCGTCCTCGAATGCGCCGTGATCGCCGTCCCCGACGAAAAGTGGGGCGAAGTCCCCAAAGCCTTCATCACGCTCAAACCCGGCCGCACCGTCGACGCCGAAACGCTCCGTGCCTTCGCCCGCGAACGCATCGCCGCATTCAAGGTCCCCAAGACCTACGAGTTCTGCGACCTCCCCAAGACGTCAACCGGAAAAATCCAAAAATACGTCCTAAGAGAACGGGAGTGGAAAGGCCGCACCAAACGCGTCAACTGACGCGCCGAGCCCTGCCGATAAAACGACTGGTAAGATTCAAAAGAGAAACCGCTGATAAGCGCCGCCCATATCGTGCCGGGCGGGTAGGGCGCACGGGGTGCGGCCGGCGCTTTGCGAGGAGCGAAGCCGGGACGGCGAGAGCGACGAGCAACGCAGCGCCTGAAGCGCAGGAGGCGCGCAGGGCGCGTGCCGGACGCACCCCGTGCGCCCTACCCGCCTGCCACAATCGCATGCGGCGCACAGCCAAGAACGCGCCCGAATCTTACCGAGGAGGCACGATCCAACTGGTATGCGGGATGCCGAGCAGGTCGGGCCACATGCGGGCGTGCCAGACGTCGTAGGGGACTTGAACGCCGGCCAGGATCGGATAGAAGTAGGCAAACATCAGCACAACGACTGCCGCGTAGCCGCCGAGGTACCAATTCCGTTCCGGTGACTTGAAGCGTGCGTAGAGGTGCTGAATCAGGATCGCATTGCACAACACGATCACGGCCAGGTTCGGAAAGAAGTGGTATTCGAACAGGAGCCGCGGCGAGCGCACCCAGGGCAGCCACTGCACGAAGTAGGTGATGACCAGCAGCGCGTAGCCTTTGTTGCGCTGCATCCACGCCAGGACGCCCACGACGGGCACCGAGATCAGTCCCAGCAGGAACACCGCCGGGTTCGGCAGTGCCAGGATTTCGGCGACGCAGCAGGCGTGCGCGTCCTGCAGAGCAGTGCCGACGCGGAAGTCGTGGTAGTAGTACGAGATCGGGACCTGCATGATCGGCCACTGCCACCAGACCGACGAATACGGGTGCGTCGCGCGCACGTTCTCGTGGTACCAGTACATCTGCTGCTGCAGGGCGAGCATGTCGGCGAAGCCGTGGTGATCGAGGAAGAACGGGATGTACGCGAGCGTATAGATGGTCGCGGCGACGAACGCGATCGATCCCAGCAGGACGTCGACGGTGAAGCCGTTCGGGTTGCCGTAAAGGGCGCGATTGCGCAGGAAGCGCTGGCCCCACACCAGGACGATCACCGCGCCGACGACGACGAAGTCGAAGGCACCGTTCCATTTGCTTGCAGCGAGTAAGCCCATCGCGCCCAACAGAACGAACAGCCAGGTGCGCGCGGCGCGCGCTTGGAGCACCGCGCCGTCGTCGACCGTCATCGTGCCGACAGGGGAGAAGACGGCGGTTCCTTCGGGCGTCGCGTAGCGCAGCGCTCCGTCTTTCGCGTAGCTGACCTTCAGCCCGGACGGTGGTTCGGCGGTCGTCGGCGGCTGCACGATCGGTTTTCCCGAAGCGTCACCGTAGACGACCGTTCCCTCGGCGTACGACGCGCGCCAGCCGGCGACGGGCAGAAATCGCGGTACGATCACCCGCGCCACCAGGTACGCCCCGAGCATCGCATAGAGGAACGCGATGAAGTACGAGCCGCTGCCCGCGTTGGCTTGGCTGATCCCGGATGCGATCCATGGGTTGTGCGCCGGCGGCTCCCCATTGATGAGCCAGGAGAAGCCGATGGCGACCGGGATTCCGGCCGCGAGCGTGATCCAGAACGACCGCCCGAACGTTCCGAAAACGACTTCCTGAACGCGGATCTGCACGTTGGTCCAAAAACGGTACAGCGCGTAGAGAACGAGCAGGATCAAGGTTGAGATCGTGATCTCACCGGTCGCCAGCCGCGATTCAACGAAGTGGAAGCCTTCGAAGGCCAGCATCAGTGCGGCCAGCGCGGCGAACATCGTCGATGCGGTCAGCCGCTTGGCGAAGGCGTAGATCAGACCGATCTCCAGCGCGCCGATGACGATGTTGAGGAAGCGCCAGCCGTACGACGTATTGCCGGCGCCGTGCAAGCCGCCGAAGAGCAGCATCGACGTCGCGATGACGAGCTTGGTGAAGGGCGGGTGCGTCCACTCGAACTGGAGCCCGCCGCGCAGATACTCTTCGCCGGCGCGGGCAAAGTAGATCTCGTCGAAGATGCGCTCCGGCGGCCAGGCGTAGTTCACGACCGCGACCACGAATCCGATCACGACAAAACCGCTGAGCAGCACCACGTCGAGCCGGGTGAGCGAGGCCAGGCCTTCGCGCGGGCTGAACCAGCCGCGCGCCCGCGCGGCCAACTGCCGAACGCCGGCCAGCACTCCGGTTCCCGTTCCGCGACCGAGCCCGGCTCCGGCCGGCAGACCCCACCAGGCGGCGCTCTCGGATGGTGCGGCCGCGGCGGCTTCTCCCTCGGCGGCGGTGTCGACCCGCTGGACGCTGCCGCCCAAGTATTGGTAACCGAGCCAGAAGAAGAGCGCGACGTTCGCCAGCGCTGCCGGATGGGAGATCAGCGGCCACAGATTCGTGGCATCGACGCCGGTCTGATGGTTCTCCATCACGCTCTGGTACGCGAACGAGTACGCCAGGTTCAAGTACATTGTGATGCTGAGGATGATCGACGAGGTCAGGCCGATGCGGCCGAAGGCGATCAGCGGCATGGCCAGCAGAAACGCACCGTAGATGTACCGCTCGTGCATGCGCGTCGCGAGCACGAAGAACGCGAGCGCGCACAACAGCGCGCCTTCGAGCAGGGCGCGGTCGTCGCGCAGCTGCAGGTAGCGCCCGATGATGAGCGCCGTTGCGCCGAGAACCAGCAGCACGCCCCACAGCGCGAGCGGCCCCACCGGAATCCCCAGCAAGCTGAGCGGCATGCTGTCCGGCACCCACATGTTGCGCACCAGCGCGTAGAGATTGAACGCGTTGACGGTGTTGTACTGATAGACGTTACTGCCGTACAGGTATCGGCCGGCCAGCCACCCGATCACATCGGCACTCGGATGGAAGAGCAGCGACACGGCCAACGTGAGCGCGCACGCGGCAGCGACGCCGATGAGCGTCCCTTTGATGCGCCGCGCGCGCACGGCGAGGTCGCCGGTCGCGAATGGGTAGGCCAGCAGCAGCAGGCCGATCGTCGCGCCTTGCGGTTTGATCAGCACCGAGAACGCGAAGGCGAGCCACGCCCACGTCAGCCGCGCCGTCATCTTGTCGGGATCGTCGGGGGCGCGCAGCACGCACCACAGCGCGATCAGGATCAGACCCCACGAAACGGAGTCGACCTGGCCCCAATACGACGAGACGTAGATCGCGGCGGGATTGAGCGCGAGAAAGCCGGCCGCGACCAGCGCCACCGTCGGCGCAGCATAGCGCCGTACAATCGCGTAGAGCACGACGCTGTCGACCATGTCCATCGCGATCGCCGGAAATTTGACGAAGGTCCGGAGCAGGCCCCAGCCGTGGGCGGACTCGTTGCCGCCGAGGAGGAGCGCGACCGGACCGTAGACTTTCGCCAGGACCCACAAGACGACGAAATAGCCGGGCGGATAGTCCGCGAAGCCCGAGCGCGCGTAAAAGACCCACGGCGGGTTGTCGCGCAGTGTGAGCGTCCACGACTCGAACGCGCTCAAGTCGTTGTGGAAGCCTTGGCTGCCGAGGAGCAAGCGCAGAACGAAACCGGCGGCGAGGATCGAAATCAGGGGAACGTTGAACGTCGGCCGGTCCAGCGCGGCCATCACGCCGAGTCGGGCGCTTCTCTGCATGCTCACTCCGTGGTGCGTTGAACGGCCCGTTCGGCGCCGCGCTCCCCAGTCCATACTCCGCCGCGGCGGCCGGCGACCTTTGCAAGCCGAGGGGCGCTCGGTCAAGCTGAGGTAAAACGGCCGGGATGCGCCCTTCGGTGATCGCCGCCGGCCTGTTCGTGACGGCCGGCGCCCTCCATTTCCTGCGTCCCCAACTGTATGCGAAGATCGTCCCTCCGGCGCTCGGGCACGAAGCCGAACTGGTCGCGATCAGTGGCTTGGCCGAGATCGCGGGCGGTCTGGGCCTGCTTCATCCGCGAACGCGCCGAGCGTCGGGCTACGGGTTGATCCTGCTGCTGCTGGCCGTGTGGCCGGCGAATATCTTCATGGCGCTCGATGCCGCGCGCTTTTCGGCCGTCGCACCCGCTTGGGCGTTATGGGCGCGCGTTCCGCTGCAGCTGCCCTTGATATGGTGGATCTGGCGCGTCAGCCGCTGAGGTCGTAGCGCGCAAGTACCTGCGCCGCGGCGCGTGCCCCGCTTTGCAGCGCTCCCGCGACGGTTCCGGACTCCGCGGCGGACGCCGTCGCTTCGCCGGCCAAGAAGATGCGCTCGTCGATGGGATCCGTAAGCGCTTCACGCGCGTGCGCGCCGCCGACCAGCGCGTAACTGTACGCGCCGCGCGCATAGGGGTCGCGCTGCCAATCGTGCTGATACGCGGCCGCGAGCTGATCGTGCGGGTCGGCATCGCCGGCGAAGAGTGCGCGCAGATCATCGAGCGCCGTACGAACGCGTGCGCGATCGTCGAGTGTGGACAGCGCGTCGGCTTTGGGGCCGCCGGACCAGGCGATCAGGAGCGATGAACGCACCGGCATTTGCGTCCAGAAGGTTGGGAATGCCGCGTCGGCACGATGAAAGAATCCTGCATCGCAGTAGCGTCCGCCGGCGATCGTTTCCCAGAACGCGGTGCGGAACACGAGGCCGAGTTTGACGACCGGTCCCATCGCGAGCAGATTGAGTGCCTCACGGGTGGGCGCCGGCAAGGGCGGATCGAAAACCGGCACGCCGGCCTGCAGCACGCCGACCGAGAACGTGACGACCGCGGCCTGCGCGCGCACCTGCAGCGCCGCTCCGGCGGCGTCGGTGGCCGTCACCTCGACACCGTCGCGATCGCGCCGCACCGCGCGGACGGTGCAGTCGAGCAGCAGGTGCGCATGCCGCGCGTCAAGTTCGGCGCGCAGCGTGCGCAGCAGCGGTGCGTAACCGCCCAGCGGACGAAATTGCCTTGCCGTCTGACCGCCCGGATCGTCGCTCCACTCGTGGGCGATAGCGAGGACGCTCGCGCGCCCGGGATCGGCCGCATCGAATCCCTCGACCAACGTGCGGGTGAACTCGCGTTCGCGCTCACCGGCCGTCGCGAGAAACTCTTCGACGCTCACATCGTCCCGCAGACCGCGGGCGCGCCCCAGCGTGCGCGCCGCGATCTCGAACGGATCTTCCTCGCTCTCGCGCAGCGCGCCGTCGCGAAAGAGGAACGATTCGCCGCCGACGTCGATCGCGGCCGTGTCCGCAGCGCGCAGCAGTTCGAAGCTGATCGGCGCCGTACCGTGCACGAATTCCCCGCCCAGTTCGATCGGCACGCCGGGTCCTTCTAGCGTCAGCAGGCGGCCTCCAAGGCGCGACTGCGCCTCGAGCACGACGATCGTCCGGCTTGCCGCGAGAAGGGAGCGGGCGCACGCAAGTCCGGCCGCGCCGGCGCCCAGAATCACGACGTCGCAGTCCACCGCTCCACCGTACCCTTCATAAGTTCGAACGTGAATTTCACGCAGTCTTGACGTTTGCGCTTCACATTCGGCGCCCAACCCGATATTCTAGGGCAACCGGCCACGCGTCAGAGCGGGGGTTTCTTCGTACAGATGGACGTCCCTGAAAACATGGACACCTTTCTCAGCGATCTTCTCAAAGAAGAAGAGAGCAACGGCTGCGTCCAATTGGACGAAGAGGACCGAGCCTTCATCGAGCGGATCCTCAAGTCGATCACGCTCGGCAGCAAAGGTGTTTTCGTCGTCGTGCACCCCAACGACCGGATGCAGTACATGCTGCTCAACACGAATCGCGCCGGTGCGATCGCGCTGCTTGCGAAGGTGATGCAGCGTACCGCGGAAGCCCTCGAAGCCGACCTGGACTAAGCCGCCGTGCGGTCAGCGCGCCTGGCATCCGAACCGCTGACGCGCCAGGTCCAGGTCGATCACGCAGCGCGTCCACAGACCGATTCCGACGTGCACCCGCTCCTGAATGCGGTTGACCGCGGCGCGCGTGGGCCCGAGCGACTGGTCGCCCAGCCGGACGTCGGGGATCGTGACGAAGAAGGCATCGGATGCGCCCGCCACTCCCGCCGCGAGCGTGCGCCCGACGACCGGCCACTGCGGCCAGCGCCGATAGTCGGCGTACCCTAGCGACACCGTCAGGGCGTCGCCGGTATCGAGCAGCGCGCGCGCCGGCTCGCCGTCGAGGACGGTATCGATCAGCGGGACGCCTGCCGCAAACGTTACCGGCAAGCCCGCCGGCGACGCCGAGCCGTCCGGCGCCTCGACGCGTGCGAACCCGCCGGCCCGATCGATCACGACGTGCAAGCGCGCCAGCAGATCGGTGCCGACGACGACGTCGAAGTTCGCCATCGGGACCGCGGGAACGACCGCGAACCGCAGCTGGGCGAAATGGGCGGCGCCGAGTACGAGCGGTCCTGTTTCGACGAAACCGGTCGCGAAGCGCGAGAAGCCGTTGATTTCGATTTCGCCGCGGGGTTCGAGCGCGAGCGCTTCGTCGAGCGGCAGCGTGATCGCGCTCGGGGTCGCGCCGGTGTCGAGCAGGCAGCGCGCCGAGCGCCCGGCCAGCGTGCACGGCACGATTGGGATCGGCGCGTCGGCGAGCGTGACGCGAGGGTCGCCGGTGAAGGTCGCCGGCGCACCGTCCGGCGGCTCGAGCGGTCCCGGTACCGCTTCGACCGCGTCGACGGGCTCCTCGAACAGCCCGCGCCGGTTGAGCGCGAAGGTAGCGCCGCCGGCCCGGACGTCGTCGGAGAAGCCCGCCAGCGTCGCTCCGCGTTCGTCGAAAATGCGGCGCAGCGCCGAAGTCTCGGGATCGAGCTGCGCTATCAGCGTCTCGCCGTCCACGGCGCGAACGCGCCAGCGCCCCGGCCCTTCGGCGACCGCGCTGCCGCCGGCGGCGCGAAATGCCGGTTCCGCGAACGCATAGGAAACGATCGCCGCGAAGGTGCGACGGACCGGCGTCAGCGGATCCTCTTCGGGGAGTCCGACGCCGTTGAGTCCGAACGCCGTCCGCGTCCGCCCGTCGAACCACGAGCCGGTGCAGACTTCTTCCGCACAGCGCCGCACCAGGCGACGCGTCCCCAGCTGATCGATCGTGATCGTGGTGCGGCGCCCGTCGATGGTCCGCACGGCGGTGGCCCGCAGATGCACCGCGGCCGCGTGACCGTTTACGGCGGCGACGTTAGCAAGCGAGTCCATCGCGGGTGCCGCCGCAGCGGCCAGCGCCGCGGCGGGAAGCACGAGCAGACGCACCGCGAATCGCATTCGCATGGAACTGCACCCTCTCGACGGGTACTTCCTCGACGGAACGCCGTCGAAGGCCGATGCCATCCGCGCCGTCCTGCGCGAGCGCTCTGGCGAGCCGCGCGCGCAACCGTTCTACCGTGCACTCGACGCGGTCGGCGTGAAGGCGGCCGATGAGGCCTTGCTCGCGTTGCGGCTCGTGCTGGGCGGGAATGCCGCCACCGACCAGGCCGTCATCGCGGCGCGGGCGGCGTTGCGGCGCGTCAAGGCCGGCGACCCCGCGGCCCGCGAAGATTATCTGCGGGCGGTAGGTGGAACGCAGAACTGAAGCGGAACGGACTCTTCCCCGCATGCGTTCCTCAGTCGCCATGTTCCGTTTCGCGCCCGTCGTCATCGTGGTGGGTCTCGTTCTCGTGCCTGCCGCGGCGCTCGCCCGGAAGCCCCCGGCGCCGGCGCCGACGGCGTCCGTTGCCGCGGTTGTCGACGACCGCGCCCAGGACGGCGGCGTGATCGAGGGACGGGTCACCCATGTCGACTACAACTTGGGCGTGATCAGCGTCGATTCACCGCAAGGCAAACTCGACGTTTCGACGATGCCGACGACGTCGGTGACCGCGAACGACCCGGGCTACCACACGCTGACCGACGTTGCGAAGGGCTCCAAGGTGCAGATCTTCATCTCGAGGACCGCCGGGAAGCTCGTCGCCCAGATCATTCGTCTGCTCAAGCACTGACCCGGGTTCGAGCCGCGCGCGTCGAAGCGCCGGGCATGACGTTCCCGCGCGGCGCGAACGACGATGTCGATCCGGCGCTGCTTGCACGCGGTGTATTCGCGGTCGGCTTCGACGGGGCGGACGCCGCGAGCGCGCCGCTCGCAGCGCTGCAGGACTTCGCGCCGGGCGCGCTGGTGCTGTTCGGTCGCAACGTCGCCGCGGCCGCTGCGCTGCAGCCGCTCGTCGCGGAGCTGCGGGCGCTCGCGTCGCCGCCGCCGCTGATCATGATCGATCAAGAAGGCGGAACGGTGGCACGCCTGCGCGCGGGCGTCGCACAGCTACCCTCGGCGATGGCCCTCGGCGCGACGAACGACGTCACGTTGACGGAAGAACTTGGGACGCTGCTCGGCCGCGATCTCGCGCGGCTCGGCATCAGCGTCAATCTCGCGCCGGTCGCCGACTTGGCCGGGCGCAGCCCAAACGCGCTCGGGACGCGCGCCTACGGAGACGATCCGGCGCAGGTGGCGGCGTTCGCCGGAGCGTTCGCGCGCGGCCTGGGCCGCGGCGGGGTCGCGCCGACGCTCAAACACTTTCCGGGGCACGGCGCGACGGCGGACGACTCGCACGTCGTGCTCCCGCGGGTCGCGGCCGACGCCCTCGCGCTGCGACGCCGCGATTTGGCGCCGTTCGCACAACTGATCGCCGAGCGGGCCGCGCCGCTGATCATGACGGCGCACGTCGTCGTCGAGGCGTTCGACGCGCAGCGTCCGGCGACGCTTTCGCGCGCCGTTCTCCAAGCTGTGCTGCGCGACGAGCTGGGCTTTGACGGGGTGATCGTGACCGATTGTCTGGAGATGGATGCGGTCGCGGCGCAGGTCGGGACCGTGCGCGGTGCCGTCGAGGCACTTGCGGCCGGGGCCGATCTGCTGCTGATCAGCCATCGGCTCGAACTCGCGCAGGCGGCCGCCGAGGCGGTCGGCGCCGCGGTGCGCGACGGCAGCATTCCGTTCGAGCGACTGCGCGACGCGCACGCGCGCGTGATGGGCTTGCGGCGCCGCTACGCGCGACTGGATCCCTACACCGGCCCGCTCGACGAGAACCTTCCGCTCGAAGCGGCGCGGCGCGCGGTGACCGTCCTGCGCGGCGACGTACGCCTGCGTGAGGGCAAAGCGGTCACCGTGATCTCGTTCGAGCCCGAAGGCTCCGAGGGGGCCGGCGCTTCGGGCGGCGGCGTGCCCGCCGCGGACGATGGCTCGCTGAGCGCAGCGCTGCGGCGGCGCGGTTGGAAAAGCGAACACATGCGCGTCGCCGCCCAGCCCGATGCGAACGACATCGGGCTACTGCTCGATCACGTGATGCGGCTCGGCGAACGCGAATTCGTGATCGTGACACGCAACGCGGATCGACATGCCGTCGAGCGCGCGGCCGTGGAGCGCCTCCTGCAGGCGGCGCCCGATGCGGTCGTCGTCTCGGCGGCGCTGCCGTTCGACGCGCTGCTCTGGCCGGGCGCCCGCCGGGTCGCCTGCACTTACGGCGACCGTCCGCCGGCGTTCGACGGGTGCGCCGACGTGCTGACCGGACGCGCCGTGGCGCGCGGCCGTTTGCCCTTTCTTCCTTCCGAGAACGTCGCTGTTCGCTGAACTCGAGCAGGTCGTGCGGGCGGCACTCGGCGAGCGATTCAGCGCCGCGGTCGTGCGCGTCGAGCACCGCGGGCGCGTCGCGTTCGAGCGCGCGTACGGGAGGATGCGGGACGCCGCCGCCGCGCCGCCCTGTGCGGTCGATACGCGGTTCGATCTGGCCTCGCTGACGAAGGTCTTCGTGGCGACGGTCGCGCTCGATGATGCGGGCGATGCGATCCCGCCGCTCGACGGATCCTTGCTCGAGCTGGTGCCCGAATGGCACGGCACCGCGCATGCGCCGATCACGCTGCGCCGGATCCTCGCCCATGACGCCGGATTTCGCAGCGGCGCCGATTACCGCACCCTACTGGACCGCGACGTCGAAGCGTTCGCGCTGCTCGAACCGCTCGCAGCGCCGCCCGGCACGCAGGTGCTGTATAGCGATCTGGGTTTTATCGCGCTGGGCGCGATGCTCGCGCGTGGCGCGCGCCGCGGGCTGGCCGCGCATGCCGAGGCGCGACTGCACGCGTGGGGCGCAGGTTCGATCGGCTACAATCCGCCCGCCGCCGAACGGGTCGCGATTCCGGCCACCGAGACCGAAGCGTGGCGGGGGACCGTGCAAGGGACCGTTCACGACGAGAAGGCGCACCTGCTCGGCGGCGTCGCCGGACACGCCGGTTTGTTCGGCGACGCACGCGATGTGGCGCTGCTGGCCGAGTGGTATCTGGCCGCGCTGGGCGGGCGTTCCACGCCGCTGGAGGTTGCACGCGCGCGCGACTCGGTTCGCGAGCAGGCGGCCGACCCGGTGCTCCGCCGCGGTCTCGGCTGGGCGCTCAAAACGCGCGACGATAACTCGTGCGGCGTGCTGATGTCGCCGCAGAGCTTCGGCCACACGGGCTTCACCGGTACTTCCTTGTGGGCCGACCCGGTCCGCGATTGCAGCGTGACGTTGTTGACGAACGCCGTGCACTACGGCCGCACCGACCTGCGCGCGCTGCGCGCCGCCGTCGCCGATGCGGCCGTATGCGCACTGGACGCGGCGCGGTGAAGATCGCCGGAATGCTTTCGGGAACGTCGCTCGACGCGATCGACGTCGCGGTCTGTGAAGTGCGGTTCGCCGGCGGCCGGGTCGACGTGCGCTGCGAGTCGTACGCGGCCGTGCCGTTCGACGAGCACCTGCGGGCGCGCATCACCTCCGCGCTTCCGCCCGCCGCGGCCGGCGCGCTCGAGATCTCGGCCTTGCACGCGGCGATCGGCGAAGCGTTCGGCGATGCGCTCGCGACCGTTGCATCCGGTGTCGCGCTGGATGCCGTGGCCTCGCACGGCATCACGCTGGCGCACGACGGCGATGCGCACCACAGCCTGCAGCTGGGGGATGCGTTTCGCATCCGGGAGCGCGCCGGGGTGACCGTGGTGTACGATTTCCGTTCGGCCGATACGGCCGCCGGCGGTCAGGGCGCACCGCTGGTTCCGTTCGTCGACGCGCTGCTGTTCGGCGACCTCGGTCCGTGCGTCGCCGTCAACCTCGGTGGAATCGCCAACCTGACGGTGCTCCCCGAAGGCGTCGCGTTCGATGCGGGGCCCGCGAATCTCCCGATCGACAGCTACGTGCAGCTTCGCACGGGCGGTGTTGCGCGCTGCGACCGGGATGGACTGCTGGCGCGGGCAGGAACCGTCGACGAGACCGTGCTGGCGACGCTGCTCGACGATCCCTACTTCCGGCGCCCACCTCCGAAGTCGACCGGACGCGAGCGCTACGGCCCTGCGTTCATCGCCGTGCAGCGCGACGCGCTCGACGCGCTCGCGCTCGCCGACGCGGTCGCAACATTGACCGCGTTGAGCGCGCGCAGCTCGGCCGCCGCGATCCGCGAGCACGCGCCGCGGGCGCGACTCGTGATCGTCAGCGGCGGCGGCGCCCGAAATCCGGCTCTGCTCGACGCGCTGCGCGCGCAGCTCCCGGCGGCACACGTCGCGATCTCCGACGAGTTCGGCATCGACGCCGACGCAAAGGAAGCGCTGGCGTTCGCGGTGCTCGGCGCGATGACGCTGCACGAGCGCGCCGCCGGTTTGCCGCAGGTGACCGGAGCCGCGGGTTCGCGCCTGCTGGGTGCCATCGCACCGCAGGGGCTCGCGGTGCTGCTCGAGCGTCTGCGGCGCGAAGCGGGGAGCGGAGGGCCGTCCGGCCCGGAGAAGCACGCGCAGTGATCTGCGTAGGAGTCGATGCGGGCGGGACCGCGACCGTCGCCGCGGTGTCTTCGGACGGCGTGTACTTGCGCGAGGTGCGCGGCGAGGGCGCCAACCCGACCACCCGAGGTATCCCCGGCGCGGTCGGCGTCATCGCGGCGACCGTTCGCGCAGCCTTGCACGGGTCGCCGCCGCACAGCGTTCACGTCGGTGCGGCCGGCGCCGCGCGGGCCGCCGTAGCGGCGGAACTGGCACGGCTGCTGACGAGCGAATTTCCGGCCGCGCACATTACCGTCGGCGACGACGCCGCGATTGCGCTGCGGGCCGCGCTCCCCGAGGGCGACGGCGCGGTGCTGGTCGCCGGCACCGGTTCGGTCGCCTACGCCGAGCGGGAGGGTGAGACGCGGCGCGTCGGCGGGCTGGGGTATCTTGCCGGGGACGAGGGTTCCGCGTACTGGATCGGCTGGCAGGCCGTCAAGTTGTACGGTCGCGTCCTCGACGGACGCGCGCCGCGCGACGAGACAAGCGATCTGGTCGCCCGCGTGCTCGACGCCCCCGACCGCGACCGGTATCTCGACGCGCTCTACGGCGCGCCGCGCGGACCCTCGTCGATCGCAGGCTTGGCGCCGAGCATCATCGCGTTCGCCGGTAAAGGCAACCGCGCCGCGACCAAGATCGTGCAGGCTGCTTCGACGGAACTCGCCGATCTGGTAAAAGCCGCGCTGCGCGGCGTCGCACTGCTCGAGTCGTCGCCGCAGGTCGCGCTGAGCGGCGGCCTCTTTCGCGAGAACAGTCTGTTGTCGTTCCTGGTTGAAACGCGGCTAGGGGGTGATGTGCCCGGAGTACAGCTGCTCAAGGGCGGCGACGAACCGGTCCGCGGCGCACTGCGCCGCGCGGAACGCGGCGCGCGTTGAGCAAGCTGCCCGAGACCGAATCGCGCGATCCCGCCACCGCCGACATCGATCGGCTCGACGACGCCGCGCTCGCACGCACGCTGGTCGTCGCGCACCGCGCGGCGGTCGACGCCGCGCTCGGCGCGGTCGACGGGATCGCGCGCGCGATCGACGCGGTTGCGGTTGCGCTCGCCAACGGCGGACGCGTGGTGCTGATCGGTGCAGGCACAAGCGGCCGGCTCGCGGTGCTCGACGCGGCCGAACTGCCGCCGACCTTCGGCATCGATCCGGCGCGTGTCGAGGCCCGTATCGCCGGCGGTGAGGCCGCGCTGCGCGCGGCGGTCGAAGGCGCGGAAGACGATCGTGAGTGTGGTGCGCAGGGGGTCGCGGACGTGCGCGCCGGCGATGTCGTGATCGGGCTGTCGGCGAGCGGAGCCGCGCCCTACGTGGTCGCGGCCCTGGAGGCTGCGCGCGCACGGGGAGCGCGCGCCATCGCGATCGTCAACGCGGCGGGCACCCCGCTCGAGCGTGAGGCGGAATTTGCGATCGTGCTCGCGACGGGCGCCGAGCCGATCGCCGGTTCGACGCGCTTGCGCGCCGGCACGGCACAGAAGATCGCGCTCAACGCGATCTCGACCGGTGCGATGGTGCGGCTCGGGAAGACCTACGGCAATCGGATGGTCGACCTGATGGCGACCAATGCCAAACTGCGCGCGCGCAGCGAACGATTGGTGTGCGAGCTCGTGCCGGGCCACAGTGATCCGGCGGCGCTGCTCGTCGCGGCCGGCGGCTCGGTCAAATGCGCCGTCGTCATGGCGCAGTGCGGAGTCGGCCGCGCCGACGCAGAGAAACTGCTGCAGGCGGCCGGCGGACGTCTGCGCGCGGTCATCGACGGGTCAGACTGAAGCGCGTCGCCGGCCGCGCCGAATAGCCGCGCGCAGCGAAGAAGGCGCGCAAGCCCGCGTCCTCGCCGTAGACTGCGTCGGTGCGGCGCACCTCGAGCTGATCGAGCCGCGCCTGCAGCGTGATCACCAGCGCCGAGCCGATGCCGCGCCGGCGGTGCGTCGGAGCCACGAAGAGGTCGCGCAGTTCGGCCGCCAGGCCGCCCGCCTCGGTCGAGATTCCGAAACCGACGCTGACGCACGCCGCCGGCACACCGTCGTCATAGGCGAGCCAGATGAAGCCGTAGTCGGGCCGGTCGATGAACAGCGTCAGCGCGTCGCCCAGCGCTGCCGTGTCGTCGCAAAACTGCTCCATCAGCGTGTAGGCGTCGTACCGTTCCGGGCTCGCCATCGTTCGGCACTCGATCACGCGAAGATCCTCATGCGCCGGTGTTCGCCTCGCCGCATCGCCGGCTCCTCACCATCCAGCCGGCGCGTGCCCTCCAAGAGATCGCCCTTCCGCATGACGAACGCCCGCGGCGGTGCTCCCCATCGCCGCGCTTGCTTCGTCCCTGTTGGGTCTGACCTTCGTCGTCGTCCCGCTCGACGACCGTCCGGTCACCGCTGGGCTGCCGCGGCTGCTCGGCGCGATCGCCGGCGTCCGGGTCGTCGAGCCGCCGCGACCGCTGCTCGGGCGCTACCTGACTGGGGGCGATCCGGCCGCGATTCTGCGCTGGCTGCGCGATGCGGCGCCGCCCGATGCGCGCGCGTACGTCGTCTCGACCGACATGGCCGTATACGGCGGCCTCGTAGCTTCGCGCGTTCCCGGCGTCTCTCGCGCCGTCGCCTATACGCGCATCAGCGACCTGGCGGCGTTTCGCGCCGGCCGGCCGGGCAGTTCGTTCAGCGTGTTCGGTACCGTGATGCGCCTAGCCCCGACCGGCGTACCGGCGCGAGGTCCTGCGGCCGCATTCCCGTTCGCCGGCGACCTCTGGCCGGCACTGCAAGAGTATGCCAACTTGCCGGATCCACCGCGGCGCGAAGCCGACCGCGCGCGTGCGGAAGCGCTGCGCGCGCAGCTCGGCGGTGTGCTCGACGACTACCTTGCGGTGCGCGCCCGTGACCGTGACGTCGACCTCTTCGCGCTGCGCACCGCGGCCGAGGGTGGGTTCGATCGCATCGTGCTCGGTCAGGACGATGCCGGCCCGGTCGGACTGCACCTGCGCGATCTCGCCGTCCTGCGCGCGTTCGCGGCGCGTTGGCTGCCGCCGTCGCGCGCGTCGATCGAACCCGGCGCCGACGAACTCGCGATGGCGCTGGTCGCCGCCGCGCTCGCGCGCGAGGCGCAGGTGCTGCCGCGCGTGCATGTCGTTTATTCGCGCGCCGGCGGCGGCGCGCTCGCCGATCCGATCGAGTACGCGCCCGTCGCGACCACGATTGCCGAATTGATCCGCACCTGCGGTGCCGTCGACGTGACCGGCTCGCCGGGGGCCGCCGACATCGTGCTGTACGTGCGCGTACCCGACACCAGCGACGCCGACGAGCGCGCGTTCGCGGATGCGGTCGCGGCCGCGGCCGGCGCGAAGGCCGCGGGACGGCCGCTGGTCGCGGTGGCCGACTTGTCGTTCCTCGCCGACGCGGACCCGGCGCAGCAGCGGCAGCTAACGGAAGATCTCATCGCGCGCGATGCGGCCGGACGGATCGATGCGTTCGCGTCGTGGAACACGGTCGCCAACACCGTCGGCACCGCCCTGCCTGAGGCGATCGCCGTGCTGGCCGGGAAACGCCTGGGGACCTACGACCGGCGCATGCACGCGACGTTCACGCTGATGCGCTACATCGACGACGTCGCGTTTCACGCCGACGTGCGCCCGCGTCTGATCGCCGGCCTCGACGCCGCAGGCATCGCCGATCACACCTACCTGCTGCCGGACACAGCAGCGCGCACCGCATCGGAAAACCGCGCGCTGCTCTGGCCGGCGGGACTGGCACTGCTCGCACAGATCGCACCCGAGTTTCGGGACGCCGGCTTCACGATCACGCTGCCGTGGGATCGCACCTTCGAGACCGAGATCGACCTGCGGCTGCAGCCGCGCTAGCGGGCCGCCCTTAGGGGTCGGAGAGCGGACGATCGTCGGAGGTTCCGATCGACCACTGCCAGGCCGGCGGGTTCGATGTCGGCGCCAATTCCTCGAACGAGACCGTCAGCCCGTGCAAGATGCCGGCCGCGCCGAAATCGACGTCGGCAAGCGCGGACTCGCGGGCGACATACGTGGCACCTTCGACTTGCCGGAACTCGATGCGCCAGCGCACCGTCGAAAGCGGCGGGCGATTGCCGATCCCCGCGACAACCGCCGCTTCGGGCAGCCACGTCCTTGCGTCGACCCACAGCTCGCGCAGCCGGTAGCGTTCGGGATCGCGCAACGGGGTGAGCGCAAGATGGTATGCGGTCCCGTCGGCGCCGGCCACGGTCTCGAGCAATTGCACGTCGTAGCTGCGCGCGACGACGCCGGTACGCCCGATCAGCGCCGGCGTCGCGCGTTTGGCATCGAACGCCGAAGCCGACGTCATACTTTCGATGTGCACCTGCGCCGGCGCGATACCGTACCCTTGATCGACGGCGAACGCGACGTGACCGACCGGATCGGCGGGCTGGTCCTTATTGAGGGTACCGAAAAATGGGACGTCGATGTTGATGCCGCGCGGCGGCGGCGGCGGGTTCGCCGTTTCTTCGCGGCTGAATTTGTGCGAGAACACGGTCTCGTGGCGGAAATCTTCGATCGTATCCCAGGTTCGCCGCAAATGACGCGGGCCGTTGTGAAAATCCACCACCGCAGCGTAGGTGGCGTAGCGCGGGTAGGCGCCCTGCGTCCAGGCTTTGCGCGCGTTCTCGAAGATCGTTTCCGCATCGACGCCCGGTGCCGGCGGCGCCGCGCCGAGCGTGCTCATCATCAGCAGCGCAAGCACGGCCGCGTGTGCCTTCCGGCTCGCTCTCATCCCCTGGGCAACGCGGCCGCGCCTGCGCAGGTTCCCGCTGGGACCCCAGCGGGGTCCCGCTGACACAGTTCGATCAGCACGCCGCCCGTCGATTTGGGATGCAGGAACGCGATCGAATTACCGTGGGCGCCCTGCCGCGGCTGCTCGTCGATCAGGCGGATCCCGGCGGCCTTGAGCCGGGCGAGTTCGGCGCGCAGGTCGTCGACGCGGTAGGCGGTGTGATGGAGCCGCGTCGCCGCGTCACCGCGATAGACCGCGACCGGCGAGTCCTCGCGCAGCGGGCGCAGCAGCTCGATCACCGCGTCGCCGGCGCGGACGCCGACGGCTTCCACGCCCTGGTCGGCGACGATCTCCCGGTAGACCAGTGAGAACCCCAGCGTTTCGGTGTATAGACGCAGCGTTGCATCGAGATCCTTGACCACGATCGCGACGTGATCGATCGGCGCGTCGATCATGCGATGCGCTCGTGGGCGACGTGCCGGCCGAAGACTTCGCGCAGCACCGTGCAGATCTCGCCCAGCGTGACGCCGGCGTCGACCGCGTCGATGAAAACCGGCATCACGTTGGCGGTCCCGCCGGCGGCGCGCCGGACCGCTTCGAGCGCGGCGCTCGCACGCGCGCCGTCCCGCCCGCGACGAAACGCGCGCGTCCGTTCCACCTGGTCGCGCTCGATCGCCGGATCGATGTGCTGGACCGGAATCGCTACCCCATCGCCGGCGTCGGCGAATGCATTGACTCCGACCACGACGAGGTCGCCGCGTTCGATCGCCTGCTGCGCGCGGTAGGCGGATTCGCCGATCTGATCCTGCATCCAGCCGGTCTCGATCGCCGCGACCGCGCCGCCCAGCATGTCGATCTCGGCGATCAGGTCGCGCGCGCGAGCGATCAGTTCGTCGGTCAGCTGCTCGACGTAGTACGATCCCGCCAGCGGATCGACCACGTCGGTCACGCCGGTTTCGTTGGCGATGATCTGCTGGGTTCGCAGCGCGACGCGCGCCGACTGTGCGGTCGGCAGACCCAGCGCTTCATCTTGGCCGTTCGTATGCAGCGATTGCGTTCCGCCCAGCACCGCCGCCATCGCCTGCAGCGTTACCCGCACGACGTTGTTCTGCGGCTCCTGCGCGGTCAGCGTCGAGCCGCCGGTCTGGGTGTGAAAGCGCAGCATTTGCGAACGGGGATCGGTCGAACCGAACTCGTCCCGCACGATCTCGGCCCATAGCGTCCGGGCCGCCCGAAATTTTGCGATCTCTTCGAAGAAATCGTTGTGCGCGTTCCAGAAAAACGAGATGCGCGGTGCGACGGTATCGACGCTCAAGCCGCTGGCGGCGGCTGCGCGCAGGTATGCTTTGGCGTTGGCCAGCGTGAACGCGACCTCTTGGAGCGCGGTCGAACCGGCCTCGCGAATGTGGTAGCCGGAGATCGAGATCGTGTTCCAGTTCGGTACGTGTTCGGCACAGTAGGCCATCACGTCGGTAACCAGCCGCATCGAGGGGCCGGGCGGAAAGATGTAGGTGCCGCGCGCGACGTACTCTTTGAGCACGTCGTTCTGTACCGTGCCGCCCAATTTCTCGAAGCCGATTCCGCGCCGGCGGGCAAGCGCGAGAACGAACGCCAGCAGGATCGCTGCCGGCGAGTTGATCGTCATCGAGACCGTTACCGCGTCGAGCGGGATTCCGTCGAACAGCGTTTCGACGTCGGCGATCGTGTCGATCGCGACGCCGACTTTGCCGACCTCGCCGCGCGACTGCGGCGCGTCCGAGTCGTAGCCCAGCTGCGTCGGCAGGTCGAACGCGACCGAGAGACCGTTGACGCCGTTGGCCAACAGGTAGCGATAGCGCTCGTTCGATTCGGCGGCGGTGGCGAAACCGGCATATTGCCGCATCGTCCACGGCCGCCCGCGGTACATGTCGCGCCGAATGCCGCGGGTGAACGGAAACGTTCCCGGCGGTGCGCGGTGAGCCGGCTGTTCGGGCGCGTCGTAGTAGGTCTCGAGCGGAATGCCGCTTGCATTCTCATCGCGGGCGCTCATGGCGTATCGATGCGCCGCCCGGGACGCTGATCCCCTGGCCCGCGCCGCGGCCGCTTCGGGCCGCGCACGTACACCCTGATCAGCGTCGATCGCCGTGCGCCGACCTCGACCTACGCCTACCTGCTGCTCACGCCGAAGCGTACGCTGCTCTACGTGTTCGCGGTCGACGACGACGGATCGATCGCCGGTGCGGACGTGTCGGATCCCGATCCCCTGGCGCCGTAAGGTCGCCCGCAGGTAAGCGAGCCCACGGAACATCCGCATCGCGATGGGGTATCGTTAGTTCTGACATGACCCGTCGCAACGCATTCATCGGACTCGCCGCCCTCGCATTTGCCTTCCGCCCGCAGCCGCTGCGCGCCGCCGACGGTGAGATCCACCACACCGACGCCGAGTGGCGCCGGATGCTACCGCCTGCCTCCTACGTGGTACTGCGCCAGGAAGCGACCGAGTCGGCGTTCTCCAGCCCGCTCGATGCGGAGACCCGTCCCGGTCTGTACAGCTGCATGGCCTGCGATCTGGCGTCGTTCACGTCGAAGACCAAATACGACAGCGGCAGCGGCTGGCCGAGCTTTTGGGCCCCGCTTCCGCACGCTGTCGCGACCAAGAGCGACTACGACCTCGGCGTGATGCGAACCGAAGTCCACTGCCGCCGCTGCCTGAGCCACCTCGGCCACGTCTTTGACGACGGGCCCAAACCGACCGGACTGCGCTATTGCATGAACGGGGTCGCGCTGCGCTTCGCCCCCGGCCGTACGGCACCGGTCACGTAGAGCGCGACCAGCAGCAGCTGGAACGGCATCGGTCCCAGCGTCTTGACGGTCGCAGGCAGTGCTCCGCGAGCGATTTCGAGCGCGGGCAGTGCAACCCCCAAGGTCTGGTCGAGGGCGCAGAGCCACAGCAACGGCCGGAAGCGCACCGGATCGCGCAGCACAAACAGGTAGATCCCCGCAGCGACCAGCAGTTCGCCGCCCAGCAGCAGCGTCGCGGCCGGATCCTTGACCGGCACGTCGAGCAGGATCGGCAGCAGCGGCTGGACGGCGAGCGAAATCACTCCGGCGAAGCCGTCGATGAGGATGCCCACGATCAGGGCGACGCGAACCGCACGGTCCATCATCGCTCGCCCGGCCGAAAGCGCTGCGGGGACCGCACGTCGAACGGCCAGCTCCTCACACGCCCGGGCGAACCCCGCGCGGGAACGAGGAGTCGACCATGGCAGATCCGGTTTCGAAGCATCCCGACGAGGACAGCGACGTCGCGCCCGACGACGTCCTTGACGTCGAGGAGTTGGACGGCGTCGCCGGAGGGACCGCGCCGCCGCGCGAGGATTGACGGCGCCGGTCGCCTCACGTCGCGGCGCTGCGAATCGCGAGCAGCGGCGTGCGCGCTTCGACGGTGTCGCCCGCGCTGACGCGCACCTGCTCGATCGTGCCCGGCTTGTGCGCGTGGATCTCGTTCATCATCTTCATCGCTTCGATCACCGCGACGACGTCGCCGGCGTCGACGTGCGCGCCCGCGGCGACCGGGATCTCCACGACGACACCGTGCATCGGTGCCAGCACGTCGTCGCCGGCGGGAACGGCGCCCGCGCGCGCCGCGCGGCCTTTCGTGACCGGCTTGGACGGTGCGTGTCCGGCCTTTCCCGGCGCGAGCGGAAGATCGACGAAACGAACCTGGAACAGCCGGCCGTCGACTTCGACCCGGATCGTCTCGTCGTCACCTGACGGCGCCGCGAAGGCAGCGGCCGGTGCGGCGCCGTTCGCTGATGCGCCGGGCAGCGTCGCGGCGAACGGCTCGAGCGTCGCCGTCCCGTACGAGGCGTCGGCGACCGGCGGATAGTCGATGAGCGCGCGCAGCATCGGCAGCGTCGTCGGGACGCCCACGATCAGATACTCGTCAATCGCGCGGCCGAGCCGCGCCAGCGCTTCGTCGCGCGTGCGCCCGCGGACGATCAGTTTCGCGATCAGCGAATCGTAATCGGGCGTGATCGTGAAGCCCGGATACGCGGCCGAATCGACGCGCACGCCGAAGCCCCCCGGCTCGCGGTAGGCGCGCAGGGTGCCGGGCGCGGGACGAAACCCCTGGGCCGGGTCTTCGGCGTTCACCCGCACCTCGATCGCGTGCCCGCGCAGCTCGACGTCTGCTTGCGCGAATGAAAGCGGGCGCCCAGCGGCAACCAGAATCTGCTCGCGCACCAGATCGATCCCCGAAATCTCTTCGGAGACGGTGTGCTCGACTTGGATGCGCGTGTTCATTTCGAGGAAATAGAAGGCGCCGCCGCTGACCAAGTACTCGATCGTCCCGACCGAGTCGTAGGCGATGGTGCGCGCCGCTTGGAGTCCGGCCGCGCGCAGCCCGGCGCGTACCGCGTCGGAAAGCTGCGGCGGCGCCTCTTCCCAGACTTTCTGATGCCGCCGCTGGAGCGAACAGTCGCGCTCGCCGACGTGCACGACGTTCCCGTGCTTGTCGGCGACGATCTGCAGCTCGATATGTTTGGGGTTTTCCAGATAGCGTTCGACGTAGATCGCCGGGTTGCCGAAGTACGCGATCGCTTCGCGCTGCGCGGTCGAAAACGCGGCCGCGAGTTCGTCGATGCTGCGCGCGATCTTCAGTCCTTTGCCGCCGCCGCCGCCCGAGGCTTTGAGCGCCAGCGGTAAACCGTAGGTGCGCGCGGCCGCGGCCGCATCCTCGGCGTCCGCGATCGCCGCGCTGCCGCCCGGCACGACCGGGACGCCGGCGGCGACCATCGCCGCGCGGGCGCGGATCTTGTCGCCCATCGCGTCGATCGCGTCGGGGTGCGGCCCGATCCAGGTCATCCCGGCCGCGATCGTGCGGCGCGCGAAGTCCGCGTTTTCGGCGAAGAACCCGTAGCCGGGATGGATTGCGTCGGCGCCCGCGCGGGCGGCGGCTTCGAGCAGCCGGTCGGCGTGCAGATACGATTGCGCCGGCGGCGCCGCGCCGAGCAGATACGCGGCGTCGGCGTAGCGGACGTGCAGCGCGTCCCGGTCGGCCTCCGAATAGACGGCGACCGTTTCGCAGCCCAGTTCCTTGGCGCTGCGCATCACGCGAATCGCGATCTCGCCGCGGTTCGCGACCAGAATGCGCCGGAACGGCGGCTCAGTCACCGGCGCGCCCGGCCCGCGCCCAGCGCGAGCTCGTCCCCTCGCCGCGCGCGAACGCGTCGTCCGCACCCTTTGGGCGCCCGGCCTGACGCCAGCGCGAGGGCGGCGCCGCGGGCGCGGCAGTGCGCGCTGCGAGCACCGCGTAGGCCGCGGCGATCGCAGCAAGTTCGTCCGGCGTGGCGCGAATCACGGCCGCGCCGGATCCGCGTACATTCCCATCGCGTGGTAGCCGCCGTCGACGAAGTGCACGTCCGCGGTCACCTGCGACGAGAGGTCCGACATCAGGTACACGGCGCAGTTTCCGACGTCTTCGATGCCGATCTTGCGCTTGAGCGGGGCGGCGGCCGCGACCTTGCCCGGCATCGATGAGAATCCGGCAACCTGACGCGATGAGGCCGTCGAGATCGGCCCGGCCGAGATCGCGTTGACGCGGATGCCGCGCTCGCCCAAGTCGAAGGCGAGATATCGCACGCTGGCCTCGAGTGCCGCTTTCGCGATGCCGGCGACGTTGTAGTTCGGAACGATCTGCGAGGAACCCAGATAGGTCAGCGCCGCGATCGAGGCACCGTCGTTGAAGTTGTCTTTGAGATGGCCGACCAGCGTGATCAACGAGTAAGCGCTGATGTCCATGGCCAGCGCGAAGCCGTCGCGGGAAGTGTCGTAGACCTTCCCCGAGAGGTCCTCTTTTTTGACGAAGGCGATCGAGTGGATCAAGCCGTCAATCGGGCCGGTGCTCGCGGCGAGCGCGCGCAGCGAGGCGTCGCTGGTGACGTCGCACGGCTGCAAGGCGGCATCGCCCAGCACCCGGGTATGCTCGCGAACCGCGTCTTCGACCCGGTCGCCCTGGTAGGTGAGGATCAGCCGGGCACCGTGCTCGTGCAGCCGGTGCGCGATCCCGCTGGCGATCGACCAGCGGTTGGCGATCCCAGTGACGAGGATGGTCTTTCCGTCGAGCAGGCTCACGAGGTCGAACGATGGCCCTTTCGGCCGGTGCAACCCTTCACAGCGGGATGTTGCCGTGCTTGCGGCTGGGTCGCGTGACGCGTTTGTTCGCCAGCGCGTCGAGCGCGCGCCCGATGACGCGCCGCGTTTCGGAAGCCTCGATCACGTCGTCGATGTAGCCGCGCTGCGCGGCGATGTACGGGTTGGCGAAATGGGCGGTGTACTCGGCAGCCAGCTCGGCGGCTTTGGCATCCGGATCGGCAGCGTCGGCGATCTCGCGGCGGTTTAGAATTTTGACCGCGCCGGACGCGCCCATCACCGCGATCTCGGCCGTCGGCCAAGCGTAGTTGAAGTCGGCCCGGATATGTTTGGACGACATGACGTCGTAGGCGCCGCCGTACGCTTTGCGCGTGATGACGGTGATCTTCGGTACGGTCGCCTCGGCGAACGCGTACAGCAGCTTGGCCCCGTGCTTGATGATTCCGCCCCACTCCTGCCCGGTTCCGGGTAAGAACCCGGGGACGTCGACGAAGGTCAGCAGCGGGATATTAAAGGCGTCGCAAGTGCGCACGAAACGGGCCGCCTTGATCGACGCGTTGATGTCGAGCACGCCGGCCAGCACCTTGGGCTGGTTGCCGACGATCCCGACGCTGCGTCCGCCCACGCGGCCGAAACCGGTCACGATGTTCGGCGCCCACAGCGGCAGGATCTCGAAGAAGTCGCCGTCGTCGAGCGTCGGCACGATCGCGTCGAGCATGTCGTATGGTTTGCTCGGCGAGTCGGGGATCAGTTCGTCGAGTTCGGGCGCGCTGCGCAGCGCCGGGTCGTCGGTCGGCACCAGCGGCGGGTCGTCGAGATTGTTCGAGGGGATGAACGAGAGCAGCCGCCGGCAGTGCTCGTTCATCTCGTCTTCGTCGGCGGCGATCAGGTGCGCGACGCCGCTCTTGGTGGCGTGCGTGAGGGCACCGCCGAGTTCGTCGAAGCTGACCTCTTCACCGGTGACCGCTTGGGTGACGTCGGGACCGGTGATGAACATCTGCGAGATGCCCTCGACCATCACGGTGAAGTCGGTGATCGCGGGCGAATACACGGCGCCGCCGGCGCATGGCCCGGCGATGAGGCTGATCTGCGGGATCACGCCCGAG